>Ga0315899_10000462_pt1 | contig 49295 bp, 46 predicted proteins | sample LakEriMetagenome_2_FD_203518 | JGI IMG/M metagenome (GOLD analysis project Ga0315899, IMG submission 203518) | Freshwater fungal communities from buoy surface, Lake Erie, Ohio, United States - Buoy 4 MA112 | ecosystem: Environmental > Aquatic > Freshwater > Lake | place: USA: Lake Erie, Ohio...
GTGGGTGCAGTTGTAAACAGCCAAATACTCAGTTTCATCGTAATCTGCGCTATGAACGATTTTATTAACGAACGGGTGTTCTTTCGCTGCTGCAAAATAAGCATGAGGCACAGCCCAATCAAAATTAAAATCAGGCATTTCTTTTTTCAAATCCTCAAATATCATTCGCATATTTAGGATATCTCCGTAGCCACCAGAACTACGAAGTATCAAAATTTTGTTTCTTAATTTATTAAATTGAGATACAGAGATTTGCTTTTTGTTTTTATTAAAATTCAAAAGACTAGCCATATAAGTAAAAAAGAAAAGGGGAAGAATATTCTTCCCCTTTTCTCAAAGAAAAAGTTCATTAAGTTAGCTATTACAGATGCTTCTGACAGCGCAGATGATTTGTAGGTTGGTGTCTGTTCCTGTTGCGTTATCAAATGCTAGAGCGGTAATTGTCAAATCTCCAGCGTTGAAAACTTGTGTGTCTCCACCATCAAGATTGAATATGGCACCTGACTGGCCATTGATCTTAACGCTGACAGCACTTGAGCCAGTATTTGTGATCTGTACGAATGTTGCGTATCCACCTGTGTCTGTAAGAATGTCAGCCACATTTGCAGCATAGCTAGTTCCAGCTGTTACTGTTAGGTTATAAACCTTGGGGAAAGTATTCTCGCCGGGGATGTCAGAGTAGATGCTGCCATCATCATCCAAAACTTCAACAATTTGATACTCAAGAGGTACTTGAGGATAAGCAAATCGTTTCCAGTAGTTGCAGTCTGTGAATGTTGAGCCGTCGATTAGTTCACGAATTTTTCTATTAGGACCGGCCACATAAATTGTTCTTTGAATTGAGGGAACAACTTGTGCGCCAGTAGTTGGATTCACATCAAGTAACCCTTCAGCTTTATTGTTAATAGCTACTTTAAATACGCTCATATTATCTCCTTAATGAGAATTTTCTTTATGTATTTATCTATGTTGCTTAATTATTTAAACTAAATATATGGAATAAATTTATACAATGTTATCAATACAACTAGTATTAAACACTTCGAGCTTTTTAGGAAATAAATTTTCATATTCTTTGAATTGTTCGTAGTTGAAAATCATTTCATCATCATTTTGAACAATATTATTGATAAAAAGATATAAATTTAAATCTTTATAGTTTTTTTTGATTATCTTGAATTTCTCTAAAAGTGTTTTTTTGATACTATCATTTGATCCAGAATAAATAATAGCAAAGTTATTACGGATGGAATATAAATATTTTATGGAAAACATAGAACCCTTATCACCAGATGATATAGTAAAAGAGTCAAAAAGTGCGATAAATATATTTCTTGATTCTTTGGGAGAGGATTCTGTGTACAAAACGATATTTCTGGAACAACTTTGCAAACTTATTGCAGAAAAAAGGATATAGAATGCAATTTCTCTACATGGCAAGAAGGGATAAATTTACTGTGGAATTTATTTCTACATCCGACTCCAAGAATAAAGATTTTTACAAAAGAAATCTACAAGTCAATCAAATCAATCTCAATAACGAGCAAAAATTTCAATTAGAAAAAATATACTACCCCAACCGAATGGACTGGGAGTTAATTGTAGAAGAAGCTGCTGATATCAATCAAATCCGGGATAGACTACGCAAAAGGGGTTACAAATATGTACCTACCAGCTTTTACCACCAAATTCCTAAAAGCCAAAAAGTATTTTTAGCTTGACTCGAAAACAATTTTTTATAGATTGATCATAGGCTAAAAAGGAGTTGGCTATGTCAGAAGAGAAGTACTCAAATAAATACATTCTTGCTTCTTCAATAGTTGGATTATTTGTAAATGCATTTTTAGTCTATGTAATAACAGGAATAGCAGCAAGACAAGAAATTACAAATAAAAGTATAACAACATTTCGTTCCTCTTTACCAAATGACATGCAATCTAAATCTATTTTTGAAGCTGGATACCAGCAAGGCATGAAAAATAGAGAACAAGAGATTGAACAAGCTTATGAAGATGGATATCACAAAGCTACTGAAGATATTCAATGTCCAGCGACAGGAGCATTGCTTCCAGCTAAAAACAATCCTGAAATTAAAAAACCAATTGTTCCAAACAAATAACTATACTTCTTCGGCAAATTCTTTTTTGATATAGAATTTTCCTCTTTTTGTTTTGATGAGGAATAGATCGTCGTAAACTTCTTTAACTATCCCTCCATGTTTAACAAAACAACGAGCAACCATTTTTTCAGTATGTTTCTGAAAAGGACAGTCTATGTTTTCTAGAATCTCTTGAAAATTTCCCTTGGCCTTTACGCTATGGCCTTTAAGTATTTCTCCAGTCTTTTCAGACTCTTCAACCCAATGTTTGAAGTCGTTTAAAAAGTTTTGTGACCAGAGTTTCGAATTTTTATCCTTCATATACGCTCAACTTATTATTTGTATGCAAACATCTTGCTCAAGATATTTAGCAAATGAAAAGCTATTTTTTATTCCTGTGTAATATAAATTATTATTTGGATTTGCAAATTTATTCCAAAATAAATAAGAATTAATAATTTTGTTTGCCAATATTTGTTGTGGGTAACACCAAGCATCTGTGTCAATCTGTTCGCACCCCGGTCGTTCTTTCTTGTAAGCGTTTGAGCAATACGCTAAAACTATGTTCTTGGCACCAAAGTTCCATGCACATCCTAAAGCAGCACAGATAGGATTTCTGTAATCATCAATATATCCAGATGATTTTTTGGCTACAGGACTTTGATATTTTTGGTTGCATGTTGGATCATAAAAATACTTAATATTACGATAATTTGTTACAAATTTATGATTAGTTCTTCTGCTTGCAATAAGTTTTGGCCACCCGTTCTTAGGTGTTTGTGCCATGATGTTGTCAAAAGGGTTGTTGACAAGCAAAAAATCTGGGAACCTATTTGATTCCCAGAAACGGATTGCAGAGTTTACCGCTATAACGCAGAAGTTTGGATTAAGATTATCAAGAAGCTTTTTGTGCTCTTCGAATCCCAATCCATCAGATATGATCAACACATTGTCAAACTGAAAATTTTCATCTAGTAGATTTGGTGATCCAACTTTTGAATTTTTAATTTCATTTTCGATGATGGTTTTTATTTCGTTATCTTCGTATAAAGAATTTAAATCATTTGGTACAACATTAGGTTTAGTGTAATTTCTAACCCATAAGTCTTCAGTTTTGATGTATTCGTTTCTTGTGTCATCTATTCTCAAAAATAATTCTTCTCTTTTTCCTATCGCATTTAAGACAGGAATTGTTCTCATATTTGTTTTAGGTTTTTGCATACTATTCACCAAGAAGCTCATTCATATCTGGAAGAATTTGATTATTTTTAATCATAAGCTTCATAGTTTTAAATGAGTCTTGCATGGCATTTTTTACATTTTCATCAAATTCTTGATTATTTTGATCTTGTTCTGGAAAATCTGGTGTTGAACTATATCCATTTTGAGCAAAATAAAAATTGTTTTCGACTTCAGAATTGCTCACAGCTTCTTCTGGAACAACATAGCCATTTCCCAAGGTGATAAATTGTGGGATGTTAGGTTGAGTTGTTGTCATTTCACTCATGGCAAATGCTGGGGCAGGCGTTGGAGATGGTGCCGGTGTGGAACTTGTGCCAAGATATACTCTAGAAACACAAGCCATGAGATTTCTTGCTTGCGATAATGTTCCGGGTACTGAAAAAATTGTATCATTTAAATAGTGTATTGTTTCTATAGAGTTTGAATTGGCAGATGTGGAGTAAGATGTAGCCCCACCCAAAAAATATCCCTTGCTGCTTCCCTCGTTGAGTCCACCTAGAAGAATCTTGCCAGACGATAATGTAATATACATGGCAACTGTAGAATCACTTGGATAATGCATTTTTTCAATACTTTTTAATAAAACATTACTTAGAGTATTTGAGTTTCCCCCAGCTATGTATCCTTGTGAATTGTTCCCATCTGTGCCTGCGTGTCTTTGTCTAGAGGCCTTCAAATCATCAGTCGTTTTTGCAGAAAAAGTATCAGTACTATAAATCAAAAGCGATGTAAGCGTAGTGCTCAATGGTGTTTGTCCTATTGATCCCGTTATTCCTCCAGTCAGATAACCTTTTTCTGTTTGATTGGAAACACCGACATGTGCGTATCGGCCCGGATTAAGCTGTGCAGTTGCAGGGCTTGTCATAGTTGCCGTTGAATATACTAATTTATCTACAGCGGTGCCTGAGCCAGTATAATAACCAGAGGTATCTCCATGAGAAAGGCCCGCTCCAGCTTGTCGAGCAGAACTCAAAGAAACTGTTGTATATGCAGCTGTTACTTCAGTTGCAAATGTTATTCTGAAAAAACTTGAAACATAACCTGAAAATGCTTGGCCACCACCTCCACCCATATAACCATGGGTGCTATTTGCAGTTACGGACATCCAATACCTTTGAAAACCCGTTGGCAACGCTGCACTTGGCAAAGATGTTACAGAGTCAGTTTTGTATGATATTTTATCTGCGGTTGTTGTTGCTATATTCCCAACAGCGCCACCTATTGCATAACCAGAAAAATTCAAACCACCTACTGCACCTTTGCTATCTACAGCACCACCAGAACCGCTTCCAAGAGGAATGCAAACCAATTCAACAAATTGATCCGCTATTACATCGATATTGACTGGTGTAATTGAAACTGTACTTGCAATAACAGGAATATTGCTAAATGTGATTTGACTTGGAACAATAACTGGTGGATCAAGAATTATTGTCGATGGAATATTTATTGGACCAAATGGACCGATGTCTAAACAAGGAAAAACAATTGGAGGCAAATTGACATCGGCAGAGGTGTTTGGATCAGTAATATACTGCAAATCTGGAAAGTCAGCTATCGGGTCAATAGTTATGTTTTGATCATCTGGAACAACCGTTATCAAAGGCTCGTTGGGCTGGTTTCTGGCAATTCCACTATTTACTGTCTGGCAAACTGTAGAATATACGGTTACTGTTGGGTCTATTGTTGAATTGGGCGGATAAACATGTGTTCCTGATGTGTCGGTGGATGTAAATGTAGTGTCTCCAAATTCTAATACAAAAGTATCGTAGACTCCTAATATTTCTAAATTATATTGAATTGTAGTTCCTAGTAGGGGGTCAACATCTGTGATATAAAAAATGAAATTTACTTGTGGACAGCCGTAATCATCTACAAACTCAGGTTGGCTCAAGTTTCTTATTCTCCAATCTAAAGTTGCTTTATCAGTAGAAAAATTTATTCCTATGAAATTTTCAGAGTTTACAACTGATCTTGCAAGGTTATTGTGATGTTCTGCAAGAACAAAACCTCTTATCCATGTTCCAGAATCGTTTGGCTTTGGAGGATTGCCTCCAAGATTTCTAACACAATTAATCAGAGTGTTGATTTTACCATTCGAGTCTTTTTGGACATTGTCATAATAAATTAACTCGCCACTTATTGTAGCGTAGCCATTATCTGCCCATATTTCATCTTCTGTGGAACCAACAGGATTAATGTTGATTGTGGTTGCCCATGCGCCCAAATTACTAGACAGAGTACTTTCTGTAGTATTATAAACTTTAAATAGTGTATAATCAGTATCGTAGTCAAGTGGATATACTGAAGTTGGCGGTAATATAGGCAAAATTATTCTCCAAGTAATTCGTCAACATTTGGCTTTATATTATCTATTGGTTTGACTTTCATAGCATTCATGTCTTTTAAATTTTGTTCGGACACTTCACTTAAATCTTTGTACTCAACTTCGACTGTATCTTTTTCTGATTTTTTCAAGAAATCATCTATTTTTTTATACTTAACTTCTTGGAACAAACTTTGATCAGGAGTTTGCTGATTGTTGATGTTCATTACTTTGATTGTTTCTTCTCTATTTTTCTCTGTGAAAATAAGAAACTCTTCAGGAATGTTGTCATTTGTAAAATAGTTTGTGCATTCCTGACATGAATAAACTTCGGGTCTATCAGGTATTTTAATAGAGTGTGAGCAGAAACCATAGATGTCGCATCTTCTTATTGCTGTTTTACCATGGTAACTGTCAATAACCTCTAAAGGCATTTTGCTTGCATATTGACAAAGTTTAGTGCGGGTTTGAACGCTGGACGGCAACAACTTCTGTTTAGACTGTACATTTTGCATCGATATAGATGGAACATAAATTGAATTGGTATTTTCCTCAATATTTTGAGTAGGTTCGGATAAACTCATTGGCATTGGCAAACCAATGTCCATATAATAAATAAATAATTGTGAACCTAGTCCCAGTTGTGGCCTTGTTAAGTTTTCTATATAAATTGTTAAAATCACATCCATAATTTGTGTTGGAAAATTTAAATAAATAGGTACTGATTTAGGAGTTTCTGTAGTAAAGTTAAATCTTGTTGTATCTCCAACAAATGGTGTTATCCACGATAAACATCTTTCACTATTAGATAGAGTACAATTGAATTCACGATTAGTAACAGTAAATCGTATAATTCCAGAGTAATTCTCTGCATAAAGGACCAAGGGTATTTGTCTATTATTATTATTAGTAGTTCTACTAAAACGGAAATTCCAAGTATGTCCGGCACCGTTTGTTGTCCCAAGTCCAATAGTAATGGCATTTGGAACTAAAACACAAGTATTAGAAAACACAGCCCCAAATCCTTGAGTACCTCCAGTTGCATTATTGAAAGTAACAGTTGTGTTACTATTGCTGTATGTTAAAAATTGGGGTGCAAGATATGGCAAAACGCAAACAGATCTTGCAACGGTGCCCAAAGTATCTATTCTACAAGCTGGGCCAATTGGTGGAGCAGGTGGTGCTGGCGTTGGAGTAGGCGTTGGGCTATAGCCTTCTGGAGTCGTTATGTACCTAAATCCAGACTGCCAAAAATGTTTTCCATTTTGTACGAAATTCGGAGTTCCTCCTAAATTTGCGTTTTCTGTTACTACTATTTCCGTTTTTGTTGGATAAGATTTATCTAAAACATATGAAGAATCCCAAGCACGAATATTCATAGTCGCAGCTACACGATCAATTCTGCAAAAAAGCCCATATGACTCTGATTCGTTTCCAGCAAATAGAAGTCCAATTATTTTTCTAACACCGCTGAAATCAGCTATTACAACGCTCCCACTATCTCCGGGTCTAGCTGGATAACCTGCGCCATCCTCGTATTGAAATTTAATTATATCAGACCAATATGTGTCACCTTCTTCACCACCGATAGTCTCGTTAACACCGACTTCTGTGACACGCAAAATACAGCTGCTAATCGGAGCCCATCCTTTGGGGCCGGTCCTTCTCCCCGTAGAATAAAGATTTGGATTGCTAATTAACAAGTTATCAAGTTCTTGTTTTGTAGCAAAAGGCATATGGGTAGGGTAGTCAGGTTCTCCAATAGGTTGCCAAACTTGATAGCTTGTAGAATCGATGTATGGTGTAGCACTAGCTGGAAGATTCCCAGAATTCATAATCAATAAAGCACAATCTACATAATTTCTTCCTATTGCTGTTACTGGCATGTATCTTTTGATGTTTACAGATGCATCAGACAAATTAGTATTATTCCAAACAGCACACTTCGGGTTTATATCCAAATCTGGCAAAATATTTGTCCATGGTCTTTCGTCTATTGTATTATATGGATTAGGGTCTTCGTCTCCTATATCTCTTTCATTGCAATAAAGTCTGTGCAAGACTGCAACATGGCTGTTGGTCACTCCGACAACCTTGTCATCATAGTTATCAACAGCAAAAAATCCTAATGTTCCAACGGTATAGTCGGAGCTTCCTAGTGCTGGACCACTCCATCCGTCTGGCATCAGTACTAATTCATTTCCACCACGCATCGGCGCAAGAAGATTTGGAATACCTCGCAATCTTTGAATGCTTGGATCAGATTCTGAAGCAAAGCAATTAAAAAATTCTGCCTTTGTTCCCTCAACAACATCAGTAATATACTCTGACCCGCTAACTTTGATAGATGGGGGAATTATTTCATTTTGTGGTATTTGCCCTACAGGTTTCTTATTTAAGACTTTGAAAATTATTGATTTTTGATTTGTTTTTTGGCCGTTTTTTTTCTTAAATCCATAGCTAACACCAATCACATAGTCTGGTGTTTCGTCAAATTGTTTTTCAAGTTCTAATTTGAGGTTTTCTGTAAGCATAATTTAATCCCACGCTACGAATAAAATTCCGGGTGAAGAAACATTAGGTGGCAATCTATAAATTTCTCCATTTACTAAATCATATCTAATTACGCCTGTAACTTGTGCGCTTTCACAACTAGAATAGCGTTTTGTTATATTATCTGGGAACTTCAAGGTATCCAAAAGCGTTCCATTATTTATAACAAATCCATATCCCTGTTTTTGAGGGGTTCCACCACGATAAGCACTAATATCTAAAGATATATCGCCTGTATATCTTGATCCATACCAATGGCAAGCACACAAAAAGTCAATATATGTTGCATTTGGAAAATCTCTTCTAATATCTTTAATTTTTATTAACACAGACTCAACCCCAAATCCAGTATTGTCTCCACCCCATTCCATATAAGTTGAAGTTCCTTGATTTCTACAACTAAATCCATATGGCCCCTCTTGAGTTGGATATGTGAGTTTTGTAGATGTATCTAAGTCTGTTCCAGCAGTTTGTGCAAAATTATATTGAATAATAAAGTAATCTGCGTTTACTGTAATTGATGGCTGTGTAATTCCTGTATCACGAATAGCCATCGTAATTTTATTTCCAGCATAAACTTCTTTCCATTTGAAGGAACCAACTTGAACAAATCTAGAAGCACTCGAAATACTTGAGTTTCCAAATTGTCCTTGGCTATTATCTCCAGTCGCCCATAAAGAGCCATCTGTTTTTATGGCCATAGTATGAGTCAGGCCACAAGACACCTTAGCCCAGTTGATATCTGTTCCCACCTGTGTAAATGCCGACCTATTAGTCAGGTCATTAGTTCCTAACTGGCCTTGATCGTTCTTTCCAGTAGCCCACATTGTGCCGTCAGTCTTTATTGCAAAAGTATGATCTTGTCCAGCTGAAACTGAGGCCCAGAATCCAGCCCCTGTTCCAGTCTGGGTAAACTGGCTGACAGAGAGCGTTGGCCCTATTCCAAGCTGACCAGAACTGTTTGCTCCTGTGCCGTATAACTGTCCAGAACTATTAATATAAAAACTTGTAAATACACCGGCAGCGATAAATTTAACACCACTTACTAATTGTTGCCAAGTGTTATAGTTTTGTGTATTTCCTTTTCCAAGTTGTCCTAGATTATTAAATCCACATACATATAGCGTATCAACTAAATCAATACGCATGCTGTGAAATGCACCACATGCCACTTTGGTTGCAGCAAAATTTGTTGGAGTAAGGCTATTTCTTGGAACTGTATCTCCCAGACCTAGTTGACCGTATGTGTTGTCTCCCTCAACAACCAAAATATTGTTGTATCCATTTGGAACATTCCTTGTCCCCATAAAGTGTCCGGTTCCCGTACTTATTTCTTTCCATACTCCATCTTCTGCAAATATAAAAGGATAATCCTCTTCACTTAAATAAAAGCCATAGTAAAGGTCTGATACATAATCAATTGCATAATTGTAGTTTTCTGCACTAAAAGCTGGCGCTAGCTTTGTATAAAATCCAGACTCTCCGTATCTTCTAAGCTGATATGTTCCATATGATAATCCAGTCGTATATAGATTTGTTTGTAAGCAAGATAACTGATAGTCCCACCCTATATTTTCACAGGGACTTTCGATGGTTACCTTAATTCTCTGTACTTCGGCTGGCTTAGTGAAAGAAAAATTTCCAGTAGCAGGGAAATTACCGAGTGCTCCTTGAACCCAAGATGGACAGCCAGTAGTTGTGGTGCCAACATATCCTGTATCTAAGAATACATTATTAAATACATCTGAGACAATGAATCTATCTGGAGAGTTATATGCGTTGTATTCGAATTCAATCAAACCATTTGAATCTGGATAACTGAATACTTTAGTATGAATACTAGATGATCCGTTTGTGTATAAATTACCACAGGTTGGTGCCTGCTCCAAATTCCTAGAACCGGACATTCCAACCAATCCAAAACGGGGTACAGTAAGTGCAGCCGTTCCTATACCTTGGATGGGGACAGTTGTTCCATAAATAAAAGCTTCTGTTATGCTTGACATAGCAGATGTCATATTTCTACTAGAAGCACCACCTGAAAAATATCCTTTAGCTTGACCATCTGTCGCTGAAGCAAGATTGTATCTAGGCGTTGTTAAAGTTCCACTTAATGTTGCACTTATTTCACCGGAAGAATATGAAAGTGATTCCACAAAATTAACAATATTCCCAGACTGTATTCCACCAGCAAAATAACCCTCGTTTGAATCTCCATCATTACCTGACAATCCCCATCTTGGCCCACCAAGCATAACACTTGAATTTGTTGAAACAACATCAGTACTAAAAAGAATACTTTCGACTGTTGAAACGGGTACTGAACTTAAACCACCAGCAAAATAACCTCTATTGTAGCCACTTGAAATAGCGGTTAAAAATGCTCTCCCTGAAGACAAACTCTCTGAGGTAAGCTGATTGCAAGCATTCGTCTCATAGCTAAACTTATCAATTCTTGAACTGAATACAGTAGTTTGGCCTCCAGCAAAATATCCAAAAGTATCATTTCCCGTGCATCCAGCCATGGATTCTCTTGCCTGACCTATTACGCTGCTGGTAATAAACCCTCTAGTATCATTCGAGTAGTCAATATACTCAAATGTGTTTGTTAAAGAAGTGTTTCCATAATCAGACAAGTTTCCAGAACATATATAACCGTAATATTCACTCTCGCTAATCGCTGCTGCATTTGCTCTTCTTATGACCAAATTGGCTGTTGCCAAGTAGAAACTTATATCATCTTGGTATACTATTTTTTCTGTCAAAACTGTCGGGCTGCTACTACTGTACCCGCCTGTGAAATAAGCTCCAGCTGATGACATGGTTGGTCTAACAACAGCGGATACACCAGCTACATATGTTCTCGATTGTGTAAGATTGCCAGAAAGAGTTGCATCTGTAACATCTGTTGAAAATGTAATTTTATCACATGTTCCTACATCTTGCAGAACGCTAGATGAACCGCCAACAAAATATCCTTTTGAAACTCTTTCAGATACCGCTCCAAGACCAGTTCTGGCAAGGGAAAGGCACTTAGAGATAGATGTTGTTGCTGTTATTGTGTCCGTTGAAAAATCAAATTTATCAACAACATTAGACGAACCATAAGGAGAGGTGTCTCCTCCGCCAAAATAACCCTTAGTATTGTCAGCATCCATTCCAGCCAGTTCAGATACAGACCGTGTGAGCATCTTAGATGATAACCAGTAAGATGTATTACTGGAAAACGCCACTACTTGAACCCATTGATAACGAACAACCTCGTTGATTCCACCAGCAAAGTATCCTTTGTACAGATTGTTTGATATTGAACCCATGTACGACCTAGGTTCGTTAAGGTTTGCAGATGTGGCAGCACTTAAAGTTTCTGGGCTAGCATATGTGAGTTTGAATGCGAGGTCGGTAGTGACTGCCCCAGTTTTTCTATAACCACCAGCTATTATGCCTTTGTAATCGCCTTGTGAAACACCACAAGCTCCATGCGTTCCATCAGTAAGAACCGCTGTTCCAACAGCTACTGTCCTTTCAACGCTGTAATAAATTTTATCTATAACCGCTGTAAATCTATCCGCATAGCCACCAGCCCAATATCCCCTGTAAGAGTTTCCAGAAACGCCTGCTGTTGCTTCCCGGCGTGTTGGAGAAGATTTAAGATCGGCAGATGTTACTGCTATTGTTGTGTCGTAGGCAAAGACAATCTTATCTGTCTTCTTGGAATAACTAGAAGTAAATCCATCGAATCCATATGATCCTCCAGCTACGAATCCACCCGGACCACCTAGTGGCCTACATATAGGTGAAATCGCAGCCATTCCCTGCCTAACGGCTCCTAATGGCAAACTCGTCAACGCAGCGAATGAAGCATCCAACGAGAACATTATTATATTCAAAGTTCCAAGCGTTATGCCTCCAAAGCCTCCGTTGGCTTCACCACCAACAAAATATCCTCTGGATTGCCTATTGGTTAGGCCAGCTGCTCTCTGAATTCCATATCCTAAATCAGCGCTAGCCTTGGCTACTGTTGCTCCTGTATTATGAATAAGTATGCTAGTATATTGGCTCCATGTTGAGCTAAACCCTCCAGACAAATATCCTTTGGCTTCAGTACCAGAACAGCCAGCGGTATATTGCCGACCCGGAGACAAAATTCCGGGAGCAGAAGAAAGTGTTTCGTTTTGATAACTAATTTGGTTGATTCTTACTATAAGAGCGCCTGTATAGCCTCCAGCAAAATAACCTTTAAGTGTTGCTCCATCGCTGCCAGTTAGTCCAGTAGTTGGCTCTGGTAATTCTAGAGATGATATTTGAGAAACAGTATTGTTGCTGAAAACAAGACGAATCGTACTTTTTACAGATGTACCAGAGTAGGCCGTTGATCCTCCACTTATATAACCACGGTAAGCCCCATCAGATATGCCAAATCCCCTGTAACGCTTAAGATCGTCTGAATCAAGAGTGCTTCTAGTCTCAGAAGAATAATCAAAAATATTTGTTTTTGTTGCCAGAGCATTGCTAGCACCACCGGAGAAATAACCTTGTGTGAAAGCCCCACTCAGGCCATGCAAATCTTGTGCAGCTTGGTAAAGAGTTGCTGTGCCAACAAGAGATGCTGCATCGTTGGTAAAATCAACTTTGAAAATATTATTGAAAGCAGTAACGCCATCGGTACTTCCACCACCAACATATCCATATCTGCTACAAGAATATGATCCTCCAGATGGTGGAACGGGTGGTATTGGTGATGGTGGAGTAATTGGTGGTGCAACAGGTGGCCATGGGGGAGGAGAAAAAGGTGCTGCTGGCGATCCGGGTGCTAAGGGTGCCCCCGGTGCTGTTGGAGTTCCCGGTGCCAACGGAGACACAGGTGGATTAGGAACGGGAGATGGTGGTATCGGTGTTCCCGGAGGGACAGGAGGTATCGGCGTTGGTGGCGTTGGAGGAACTGGTGTAGGTGGAACAGGCGTTGGCGGGACTGGCGTTGGAGGAACAGGCGTTGGCGGGACTGGTGTTGGAGGAACAGGAGGAACTGGTGTCGGGGGAACAGGAGGAACTGGTGTCGGGGGAACTGGTGTCGGGGGAACTGGTGTTGGAGGAACTGGTGTCGGTGGAACTGGTGTCGGTGGAACTGGTGCTGGCGGTATCGGAGGGAACGGCGTTGGAGGAATGGGAGAACAAAGACCTTCAACATAAATGTAGCTAGGAAGATTTATGCTTACAGGACTGATGCTTACTGAACTCGGTATATTTGGAGGATTTACGAAATTTACTATGCTAGGAATTATTAATGGCGGTGTGATTTTGATTACTGATGGAACAGTAATGGGTCCAAAACCCACGGGGTCTAAACATGGGAATACAATAGGTGGGAGTAAAAGTTGGTTGTTTACATTATTAGTAAATACAGATGGTAAATTTGGAAATTCAGGTATCGTAGGTACAGCAATATTCAGGTCGATTGTTACCTGCTGTGCCAAAGGTTGATTCAATACATTTCTCTTGACACCACTCACCACGCCTTCGCAATTTGTTGAAGTTACGGTTACTACTGGGTCAATTGTTGAGTTCGGAGCATAAAGATGGGTGCCACCTGTGACGGTTGTTGTGGACTGTTCGTCTCCAAAATCTATTACAAAACTATCAAATGTGCCATTTACTTCTAGATTAAATGCTATAGTAGTTCCAACAGTTATATCTTCTGAAATTATGTAATAATTAAAATTAATTTCTGGACAGCCATAGTCATCTATTATAGCTCCCTGATTAGCAAGATTTCTTATTCTCCAATCAAGAGTAGCCTTATCTTGTGCAAGATTAATGCCCATAAAGTTTTCTGCATTAACTATCGCACGGGCAAGCTGATTATGGTGTTCGGCTAGAACAAATCCTCTTACATCTGTACCAGCAAGATTGTATTGTGGAGGTTGTCCTCCAAGATTACGAATGCAATTCAAAAGTGTATTAATTTTGCCGTTCGAGTCTTTACCGACAGCATCATAATAAATCAATTCACCGCTTATTGTCACATATCCATTGTCTGACCAAATCTCATTTTTTTCTAGTTCAACTGGAATGATGTTTATGGTTGTTGCCCAAGCTTCCAAATTAGCGGACAAAACGGTTTCTGATGTATTGTAAACCTTGAACAGAGTACGATCTGTATCGTAGTCTAGGGGGTATACAACTTTAGGTGGAAACGGAACAGCCAATTTATTACCTTCTTTTGCAAGTATCTATCGTTAGAAAAATCCAAAATTCCATTGATTTCCAGACGGTCTTGCTGGTAATTTAGTAAATGTCAAATCCAAATCGTTGAATTTGATGAAGGAATTATTGGAATAATCAAAACTTAAAAAGGCTCTTCTGTCTCCATCAGTAGTTGCCAATAAAGTATTAGATTCAGAGTCGTAATTTGTAGCGGTGGTATCTTGCAAAGTAGTAAATTCTGCTGAATTTAGTCCCGGACCACCAGTCCTCCAAACATTTGTTGTTGTATCAAAAGAAGACACAGCGCCAGTATTATTGAAGAAAAACAAACCACTATTTAGATTTACTAATTGGCCTTCATATTTGACTGGGCCTAATATATCGGGAAGTTTTTCAAACCCAGCAACAGAATAGTTGGCATCTTCATATGACGCAAAGAAAGATTTGATTTGGAAAAATGTTCCAACAGCATTGTTTTTAAGAATATAACCTTTCCTATTTCTCCAAGCATACCTATAGGCGCTAAAGTTGCCATAAATAGCAACGCCACCTGAAAAATCAGCAGCATTGCTCAATAACTCCGAAGCACCTCCAATAAAATCTCCAGAGGATAGCGTTGCGGTATCGAGCGTATTTGTTACCAAGTCGTGTACTTGTCTTGACAAGTTTGTCAAAGAAAATCCGGGAGATTGTGCTACGCTCAAGTTGCCGAATATAAATGTAATTTTATTTAAGAAATTTAATCCAACCCAGTTCCATGGTCGTTCAATATATGTTGGGCCAGCCAGAGGAAATGCTGTGTAGGTTTCTAAAAACCCGTTGTAACTGATGGCTTTAATCTTTTCATCCGAAATGGTCGCTCCAGAGCGTCCTGTCGCATAATGCAAAATAGCTGTTCCTTGAAGTCCTGAAACGATTCCAGACCTTGATGCAAAAGATGTATTTCTTTTAAATTCTCTTAAAAGTTGTGTTGAATTTGTTTCCGACTCCAAAAATGTTGTTGTAATATCGAGAGTTGTAAAAGAATTTTGTTTTGTCTTGAATGTTTCAGAAATTAATCCAAATTCGGATGTTTGGATAACAGTAGTGGAGCTACCAAAAAATGTTGAAAGCCACAAATTCTGTCTTTCAACAACATTGATATAGTCTGGGAATGTTGTAATTCTATAAGCTCTACTGTCTGTATCACATCTAACAACTACATCGTAAAGACCACCCACAGTATAAAATGCAGTAGTGTTTTGGTCATTACCATGGTTTGTATCATCTGATAGTAGCCATGTGTATTTGTTAATTGGATCAATTGGATTGCCTGATCCATCGACTTCTTCCCCAGAGTAAGTTCTCCCGGTAGCGGGGTTAATTCCAGTTGGAATCCCTAGAATAACGCTGACCCCTGTGGGTGTCTTAAATATACCATTTACAACATCCTGATTTTCCACAGCAGAAAATTCGACTACGCAGACATCTGGAGCTTCATACTTAGCATTTATAAGATCGTTGAATTCTACAGTATCTGTTCCGTATTCATTTACTACTGTCAAGGTGACAGTATATGTTCCCGGTCGAGTATAGGTTTTTTCAATCGTCCCGCCGTCTAAATCTTCAACTATAACATTGTTTACATAAGAAGGAACATCAGAAGTAGCTTCATAATAAACAACATTGGAAGAAGTATTATCTCCAAAATTCCAAAAATACTGAATTGTATTTCCGGGAATATTAGCTCCCAATCGGATAGACTGATTTGTGAATGTTACTGTAAATGGAGCAAGGCCGATTCTTTTATCAACGCTGAACCAAGCTTTTGGTTCAAATGCCTTGGTATATAAGAAGTTGGTTCTTTCTTCGAGCTTGCCGGTATTGACAGTATTGTAATTTCCCATAATGCCTTTTTTGCCGACATAATTTTCTATTGCTATTACAGCATCTTTTATATTATTATGATGTTCTGCCATAACATTCATAACAACACTTGTAACTCTACTTGGCTTATAATGATCAAGTTCAGGATTTATAAGTGTCAAATCGCTGAAGACTGTATCTGTCCTTGAGCCATAATAAAAAGAAAGTCCTCTGTATTGGGGGTCTGAACATTGCTCGGTCAGAGTGATAATGCCGGTTGTAGGAAATAAAAGAGTTTTTTGAGTGTCTAGCTCAACAGTAATGGTTGTGTCGCCGGGATTATAATCTTTTGCCAAAACAAGATATGCAGAATCTTTTACAACATATAAATTTGTTTCTGTGTCTAAGGTAGTTGGAAAAGTAATTTCTGGGGCCATTATAACACCGTAATTCCTTGCGTACTGAATACTCTTAAAACTTGCTGGCCCTCTAAGCCGATGAGAATAGAAGGGTTGTATGTCCCAGCTTTTTGGTAGCTGTGTGTCACGACATGCTCATATGGGTCAACTGCAAAATAATTTGTGCCATCATCAAACTGCCAAAGTCTATTGGATATTTGAGCATTTGTTTGATCGATAAATGTAAAGTTAGTAACAGTTCCACCGTGTTTATCCACATATTCTTGTGAATAACCGATAGTTGGGCTAACATAGAAGAAAGGCTCTGTATATTCGTTTGAAACTTGAATGTAGCTTGTCTTGGTTGAAAATCCCTGTCCACCAAGCTCTGTTATCACTCTGAGTTGAACTGTGTAGTTGCCCTCTGTCAGATAAGTGTGCGATGGATTTTTGTCATAAGAACTGCCACCATCACCAAAATCCCAAAAGAATCGTGTTGAGACTGAGGATGTAAAGTTATGAAAATTAACGGTCAGCGGTGCTGGTCCTTTTAAAGGATAAGCTCTGAAAAGAGCTTTAGGAGCAAGGTATCTTGCCTCTTGTTGTTTTAAAAGACCATTTAAAGTGGTAATATCTGTGCTGTCTGTTGTCCCTAAGTTAGATTCAATTTGCAAAATGGCATCTTTGAGAGAATTGTGATGTTCTGCCATGACACCGGCTTCAACTTTTGCACCGGCAGTCCAAGAACTTTGTCTTGTGGCGCAAAAGCCTCTAATTATATCTTGAAATGTATTTGATGTCTTTTTTTGGTAGTACATCATTTCACTTGTGAGGCCATCGTAATTTGCGAGGCTTACACGAATGATGCCTTGTTCCGGGAAATTGGTCGTATCATCTACAACCATGATTTTGCCACTAAACCCAAAGTTTTGCGCCAACTTTGTCGAAGCTAAGTTTTTAGCCTCATATAAATTATCATAGCTGTCAATAGCTTGTGGATAAAGCGACAGGTCTCCGGGTAGATATCCAATGTCATAAGAAGTTAATTTACTGGCCATAGTTTAGTTATTTCAATTGAGTAATTTTTTTGCCCCTGACATAGCATTTCCAAGTTGAATTTTCACCTGAGAATCGTCAGGCATAGCAAGAACAGATTTGATAAGTTCAACGCTAGGTGCAAAACCACACATTGCGTTTAAATTTACCTCTTCTATCAATCTTGAATTCCAATACTCAAGCTGGTTTTTTTCATCATCAATATCTATTACTTTATTATCTGGATTATACTTATTAAAAACATCAATTATTTTGGCACATTCTGCAAGAATTGCTTCTTTCCTTTCAGCAATCTTTAGCATGGCACTTTGGAGATTTTTCAATCTTCTTTCATGCTTTCTTATAAGAATTTCCTTTTTTTGATTTGCTATCTTTTCTAAAACAACATTTTTGCGAAATGTCGGCTTGTTTTTGAAATATTCCAATTTTAATTTTGCCAATTCCAAATTATCTTGGGCTTCTTCCATTTCTAAATTGACAGCTGCTAAATTTTCTTTTCTCGAATTTAATTCACGAATACATTGCCACAATTTTCCATTTGTTGTGGTTTCCTTCCCAAGCATAAAATGTTCAATTTGAAAATTTGTGTGCTTGGGAAGGACTTTATGTTTTTCGGTCAAAGAATTTAGTTGTTCTTCGATGTTTTTATGATCAGACATTAAACCCTCATATGTTGCAAGCGCCAACAATCGCTTTAAATTTTACACCATTCTGCAAAGCACGATCAGCCCATAATATTTTAGTATCTTGCAGGTCATTTCCAGACCCAAATTCACCAACCTTGTCATAAAATGCTTTATTTATCAATATGCCATTCATGGAGCCTCTGACAAAATCATGAATCCTATTTACAACTGGAAAGAGTACATCCCTTTCATTTTCAACATATTGAGACAATTTAAGATCAATTTTTTTCTTGATTACTGAACCGGCAAAAACAATAAATGCCCATTCAGATTTCACATTTTTTAAAGCAACATCTATTAACGATGTGACACAAAGTCCACCTTTATATATTTTTATTTCTGATGGTTCAACTTCTCTGTTTTCTGGAATAACACCTATGACTTTGTAATCTTTGGTCAAGAAGCATGAGCTTTTTTGAGTTTTTCGTATTTTAGAAAAATCTCCATCAATACAAATAATACAAATTTCCATATCAATTGATTTGGAAACATAGAGCATTTTTTAACTCGCTATGGATTAAAGAGGAACTTCAAAATCAATCACGATAATATCATTGGCCGTAATCGGATTCAATAATGAAAATCCATTCGGTGTTCCATTTTCTGTGAATTGATTTAAAGTCCAAGAAGTCAGAGGATCAGCTGTTGGAATATAAATAGCAGGCGTTGGACTAGATGGCACTCTTACCCCATTTATGTAGACTTTCAAAGAACCAGCAGTAAAAGTTATTGGTGTAGGAGATGCTGTATAATAGTTCTGGTAATCAGGTGTAAGAGAAACGCTTGCAGGTACTATATTGTCATAATGTTGGTGAGCATTTGCCAAACTTGATACAACATCTGCTCTTACAGCTTGTCCACCTGTTGATGTCCAAGTTATGGTAGTTGAATCTTCAAAACTTATTATACCATTATCAAAACTAAGTGGAGATGGAGTAGCATCAGGGAAGTCTATAGTGATATTTTTAGCTTCATCATCAATTAAGGCTAATTTTTCTCTCTCTGCCTGAAGCATCCTGACAAATGGTACCGGATTTGTTACAAGAGGATAGTCTGCTTGATAGGCTGAAAGCTCTCCAGAATCAACAGTAAAGCTTCCGTCAGTATGAGCACCTATGTTGTGCAAGCTTGTGTCAACAGCTGCTGTTTTTAAATCTCCATTTAACTCAAGAGATTGATCTAGTCTGCCAGCCAAACTTCCAGCTGTGCCATATGTCGCAGCAATAGCTGCTGTGTTGGCATCAACAGCCGTATTGATTAAATCTTCACGGGCTACGAGAGCATCAATAGGCAAGTTGTCATACACATAGTGATATGGCTGACTTGGCTGGTATCTAGGTACAGAAATGTTATTGATATCTGGCATATTATATTTATTTCCTATTATAAAATTTTATATTATACGAATGACAAAGACCAGTTCCATGTTATTTGCATGCTGCTACTTTTTGTAATTGGTGGAAATGTCACCATGCTATAATAATCACCACTATTCAAAACCAAAGCCATCTCACTCAAACTGTATCCATTCCCATCATCATATGTTAATACTGAAGTGAAAATAGCTTGAGTTGAGTTGTCAGGATTAGCAGTTGACACTACTGGTTTAGTGGCACGGACAGTTCCAAAAAGGCCCGTTCGATTTGTTGTGACAAGTTTCGGGGTTCCACTTCCATCAACACCACCATCACCAAAAACCATTCTATTGACAAAAAGATTGGGATAGTCACCAGTATTATTAATTAATGTATTTACTAGGGCGTTTCGTCCCAAGATAAGCACCGTATTAGGACAGCTTATTTTCAAAGACTTGCCATTGTTGTATTCAATCACACCCTCAATTGAACCCATGGCTTTGATATTATCTGAACAGTTCATTATATCTCTCCTGTTTCAACACGACCATCTGCGTACTCTATCTTTATATTTATAAATTCTTGTGGCTTTATACTATCAGATATTCCCGGTTTTTCTGGTTTCATGGCTAATTGTGTCATGTTTTCCATCATACTAAAAGAGTAATTGACAGCATAATCATAAATTTCTTGTCCTAATCGGCTTACATCATAAAGTTGCTCTCCGAACAATTGTATGGATTCTTTTGAATAACGGAAAATTTGGAATGTAGTCGGAGTTCCTGTTGCGACTCCATAATCAATAAGTGCTCCGTCTAGAACCCAATAAGTATCAGGCCCTATCGTCATAACTTCACTTATGGCAAACAGTTTTGGAACGGCAACAAAATATTGTGCTACCAAGTAATTCCATATAAAATTATTATTATCAACAACTGCACTTGCTGGATTATCAAAGACTGGCCATCCGGGCAACGCTTTAATCATCATTCCTCGATAACCGAAATTACCCGTTGTATCATCCACAAGTCTTTTTAGTATTTTGCCAGCAACCGTACCAGTCCCACCATTCCAGTCGTATACCAAGAAAGATTGGTTATCTCCATCTACATAGCTATAAAACTTGAACTGATCTGATGTTGAATCAAGGTAAAAATATCCACTTCCATCTATAAGTGTGTTAACATTGTTATAATTCAAACTTGGATCAATTGTTATTTTGCCTATTACTTCAACAACATAGTTTCCGTTGCTGGATGTAAGTTCAGTTGCTGTTGGACTTAACAAAGACCAGTTAACGCCTGTCGCAGAAACATTGCTTAAGGTTCCGTCATCTTCTATTATTAGAACATCATCATGCATATCTAATATGTCATATGTGCCTGTCGGCAAAATCACCTGCCAAGCTTGGGCAGCGTATCCGTTGTTTACATCCCAAACAGTTTTGATTGCATAATCACTCAAAACAACCGAATCATCATTTAATTTGTAAATATTTGCTTGTGCTGCTGTAAAATTGCTATCGGCTAGATTAATATTTGAAAGCCTAAATGTAAAAGACGATTTATTCAAACTGGGAGTTTCATTTACTGGAATAGTTTGTGACACATCTATGAAATTAGCGTTCGGATTTTGAACACAATATTCTCCAGAGTTTGCTGAAGGAGACAGTACTTCTAGTAAAGTTTCTGTATCAACATCTCTTACACCAAGAGTCTGAAAATTTACTTCGGAACAAAATAATGTAATTGCTTGATTGTATGCGTCCGTGCCTTCAATAATGTACCAAGACCATTGAGTTGCCAATTCGTTCCTGTATACTGCGTTTTGATCCAATCCTAAATACATGGCCCTATTCAAAACATATTGTGCCATTCCAGCTATGCAGTAATCATCTTGGTTGTAATGAATTAATGCCTCATATTGTTCAATTGGAGGCAATATAATATCTTCGAATTTACCAGTAAAATTTAGAGTATGCAGTATTGAATGCATCGGGGTAAAATCATTAATAATACTTTGACATTCAGTTATTCTATCGTCTGATAAATCACTTATTTCCACATCCAAGGAAAATTTTGCACTTATTCCATTACTGCAAGGTTCGATGAAGCTCTTGTCGATATCACAAGGTTTTTGCGAATCACGCAATGATCCATTGTATTCATCCATGTTGTATACATTTTCTGAATATGGGAACTTCGTTCTGACTTTACCAAAATAAAGGTAGTCAACGAAAGGATTTTTTTGTGTGACTACCGTGCTAAAGTCAGAATTAGATTCTGATATTACTTTGGTATTCCAATCCTTGGGTGGATATTTAAAATTTCTGTCATCTCGCAAGTCAGCTAATGGCAGAGCATTAATGATGTTATATCTAGTTAACTCTGCACCAGTTGGCAAGTAAAGAAGATAAGTAATTTTTATAACTTCACCAACTTCATTTACAGGATCATAATATAATTCATCTCCAGTCCATGTCATGGTGCTTATACCACCACTCGTAGAAATAGTGATGTTTGATAAACTTTCTGTCTGATAACTTGTATCAACAGTATCGAATGGGTCTCTTTTTTCTAAGCTAAAAAATGGAGTATAAGTCACATTTGTTGGATCAAGTGAAACATAAGACAAGGTAAAATTATAACTTCCTGTAAACTCAAAAGTCTCGGTAAAAACTGCATTTGTTCTACATTGCCAAAGTTGGGAATAGTTCAGCAACCCTATGCCTGCATTAGATAATGCTTCTTTGAGCCCATCATAAGTTCCTTTTTTCTTGCACAAAGGTATTGCTGTTTTTATTTGCCTTCTCCAAAGTGTCACATCTGTGGACCTGAGAGGCATACCAAAGAAATTGGCTAAATATCCTAAAATCGGTTCCTGAGTTGCATTTGCATCCGTTATGTCAACAAGCTGAACACCAAGGTTATCTAGTACGGTAAATCCATCACCTATTGCATAGTTTAATTTATCTAATGTTGGTACTGTTAGATCATCTTTTGCATATGACATTTTGTACATCTCTGGGAGGTATGAATCCAGAAGATTTTTGTACTTATTTGGATCAACAATATGCGCTGGGCTGGTAACTTCATTTGATATGTTGCTATTTACATAAAAATGCAGGTAGGCAGAAAACCTGTCACCAGCTAAGTTTGGAGCCCATGTCCAGCATAAATAAAAATCACCTTCCCTGATAGTTCCGTTTGGTGACCAGATAAATTTGAAATGACCGTTTTGGACTTCTCCGCTTGCTCCAGTAATTTTAGAAATAATTGAATCAGTATTTGGACCAGCAGCAGTCCAAACTGGATAAGTTGAAGTTCCAACATTGAAAATTATGTCTGCTTGGGTATACCAAGTGCTGTTATAGATGCTCGTAGCTTCGAATTGTTTTTTTAATTTAAAGGCATTTGCAATATTTGTTTCAGTCGGATCATCACAAGCCAATTGTTGAGCGTCTAAATATTCTTTTTGTTTAGAAACATCAAATTGATCAACCAAAGAAAGTGTATCTTTGGTACCATTGAGATTTCTTTCAACAAAGTAAATTTTGATGTTTTCAACGGCATAAGGATCAGCAAAGAAGCAACCATCTGCGTCTGGAGTATAGAAATCAAATTCAATCTGGTCAGTTACCTTCGGATTGTTGTAATATAAAATTGCCATTACTCCTCATTACTCATATTGGAAATCAATCTGAATGTTGTCTGGTCGAATTATTTCATAAAACTTGGTGGTTACCTGAGAGCCACTATTATTCGGATCAGATGTAGTCAAGTTTACCTCATAACGATATGGTTCAGAAATATTTGACAAAGCTTTTATAACATCCGTATTTCTTAGAATCTGACCATAATCCCAGTTATTCAAGTTGAAGAAAATAGCAAGGTTTCTTTCTATTTTGGCCCTGATATTTTCCTCAAATGTTCTGTAGTATTTGTCCAAGACAACATCTATTGATAAGGATGTAAGAACTATAACACCATCTTTGATACAAATAAAATCTGTCAACATTTTTTTGGTGTTCAGATAGTCGGTAAGTTCTGCCTTGAACTGTGACGAAGCCAAGGTCAGCCCATTATCACCTTGCTTAACCAGAGCGTAAATATCAACAATATTTGCAGCACATCCGTTATGTCTTAATGCAGCAGTTGATTTTCCCATTACACCATTATATGGTGTTACAAAATTATCACACAATGTCTTATAGTCAGAACCTGTTACTGCCCTATCTTGTGTCCTATTATAGTTAGGAAGTTTTCTCCTAATATCTTCTACTGTATCTCCGTTATACCCGAACTCACCACGGGTATAATTACTCAGATTGACCAGTACGCTAAAATCCTGACCTTCAATAGGAATCAAAGTTTCTACATTTGCAAAATTCGTAACTATATTCCCGTTTGTACCACCACCCACACGATAAGTGACTGTGATCACGGCTCCAGCGGGAGGGATCAATCCAGCACGATTGTTGCCAAATATGATGAAAGCGCTGTAATCAGATGTGTACTCAACACGATATTCTCTTCGGGGTTGTGAATCCGTAAAGAAAGGAACTTGTTCCCATCTTTGTCCATCAACATCAACTCGTATGGAATCCATAAGTACTGGTCTAAAATTTAACAAACTATTTTGGTTAATTTCTCCTGTTCCCACAAAGGTATCGGTAAATGTCTGACCCTCTACTCCAACAATATTCGAATTGGTGATTGCACCAGCTGGGATGATAATAGGTTGGTCAAAAATAGGTCTATTGAAGACATCGGCTGGAAATAGTTCGAAATTAACCCCAGCACCGTTGTTTACCAAGCTTACATCGAAAGGAGTTGGAATTGTGAGGTCGATTGTTTGGGGTGCATTTATTCTTGCTGTCCACAGACATTTAGAAGCTATAGGTGGCATGGGTTGGTAGCCAACAAGTTTTGCCAACCTAAATGCATTCTCTATTTCTGTGACAGTATCGATAAAAACTTCATTTGCAATTTGATCGATTTTGAATGAAAGAGTATCTGCAATAAAAGACCAGTTCTCGATCAACATCAAAGCAAGGCTTGATTCTACAAAATCATTGAACTGATCGCCAAATCTTTCTTTTATGAATGTTATCAATCTGGCTTTCATAGACCAGAAATCTTGGTTGGTATAGTTTAGATTTACAGGCGTGGGGCGATTCTGTATATTCGTAGACTTATACGGTAAAACTTCAAAAGGACATGTTTCTGCCATCTTATGCCTCGCCTATTGGTACTTGCAATGTTAAATCTTCAACTACATCAATATTATTAAAGGTGCTGAACTTTATTTTTATATACAAAAAATTCTCAAGGTTCTGTTTTGGATCACCAGATGGAAATGTAGCATTGGTTGCGCTGTTCTCAACATCTATTGAATCTACTACTATTCTTGGCTCCCATTGCTGAATTGCCTGAATGATAGCAGACCTTGCAGTATCAGCTAACATCGTAGTATTTGGTTCAAAAAGAAGTCTTCTAAGTGGTGTGCCATATGTAGGCAACATTACTCTATCACCGGGATTTGTAAGTAGCAGCTGAATCAAATCTCCCTTGATACCAGTCAATCCCGTGGTGGGAGCTAAAAGGCCAAGTGGGGTTTTTACTATTGGAAACGGTGCTGCTAATAAATCCATAGCTCCTCTAATTATCTTGGATTAACATAAGGTCTCATGTTATATATGGATACAGTCGGAGCTTGTGGAGAACAACTGGCAAATATTCTGTCACTTATTTTAAGCACTCCACCACCATTACTTCCGGGTACAAACACGACTACTGGAAAACAACCCGGACCTTTCCCTTGAGGCTTTCCGTTCTTATCCTTTGGCAGATCATAGTCTCGACCAGAAAGCAAAATGATGTCTCTTTGTGCATTATATATAACTCTGTTGGCTCCTGTATATGAGTAGTCTTTGATCTGTTCATATTTTTTATCTGAAACAAATGTTATTTTGCTAGCTGGATTATCAACAAACTTTCCATCTTTTTGCTCATAGCCCACAAATTCTACTGAATTATCACAACTAGACTGAATTAAATTGCCACCGGCTCTCAAATAAAGAGTCCCCGGTCCAGTAGGTTGTTCAGCCATTAACATGAAATGTGGCCCACGCTTAGTATTGTCTCTTTGTGGAGAAATTAAACGCATATATTGAAATTGTGTTTTTTCTTGCGATCCATTATCAACCAAATCAAGAGTCATCCCATATCCAGTTCTTACAACAATATATCCAAAACTAGCTTTATTAACTGGAGTTCCACCTTCTTTACGGCATGGAATAGGCCTTTTGTTTCCTTTATCTGACATCTTGATAATATTGTTACTTGTGCTTCTTATTAAAACGCCTTGATTTTCAGTTGCCGGTGATGGGCAATTTGGCCCTTCTGAATCATCACAAAGAAAAAGTTCATTTCCTAAAGCAGTTTTTAGTCTAATACCGTTGTTGGCCCCACGGGTTTGCTTGGTGTCTCCACCTTTTTCAACATCATTTAATTCTATTGTATGTCCAGTTGCAGACTTCCAGTATGTTCTGCCCAGATACATATCGGTACAACCAAAATCAAACGGTTTGGTGCTTCTATTCCACTCCATGTTTCCTTGAGGGTCTTTAACTGAGTCATCCATCACTAAAGTGTGTCCAGAAATTGATAATATTTGGACACCAGACTGTGGTAAGTCACATCTATTATTTTGTGGTGTTTGCGGACCTTTGTATGGCCTGCATTCGTTTGCATGTTTGAAAAAAGGATTAGAACCTTTTTGTGTAGTTTTACCTTGGTAATCGGGTGACCCACCAATTATGTTGCCGTTACAAGTAGGGTTTTCAGTTTTTTTTGTTTGAAAATTCAAGACATCAATTTCATCTGGTATAATATCTGCATTTGCATAGTCTGCAAACAAAGTAACATCTTCAGCACTCCTTGGTGCTGGATTAGGAACGCCTTCTACACAACTTGTATCTCCCGCACGGACTCCACAATCAGGGTGCGCCCATTGACCAGCGTAGTGCAGATGGTCATCTTTGAAAATCATCCAGTTGCCGTTGCCAGACATGATTTCTAATCTTTTCCACTTCCTATTGCACTTGGCATCTCCATCGACCATCTTCACCATGTGTTTTTCTGGAGTTTTGAATCCATAAATATTTGGGTAAGTCAGTCTTTTTGCTGCATTTGGAGAGTTTTCTAAATCTTGAATGCTAGTTATATCAAATCCGTTATAGCTTTCTGTATTCCATGGTGGCAAAACCTGTGATCCATCGTTAGGGCCACATAAGTAGCCACCTCTTCTTCCCTCATATATTTCTTGATATTCAGGTATTGGAATCGGGAATTTATGTTGTCCATCTGGTCCCCTATCTCTAGACCAAGTAGTGCCAAGATAATAGCCTACGGACCTATTTCCAGCTTCAAAAACCAACATAACAGTACTGCCTGCTGGTGGAACCCATGACGATCCGCTGTCATCAAAACCTCCCAAAGTAGATATAGGGTAGGCAAAAGGTAAGGATTTGTAAGGTGAATTAGGATCATGAAGCTGTGGTGAAAAAAACCTTATTCTGTTTTGTTTATAAACATCCAAAGTATCAATACAAAGAGCAGAGTAAACCCCGTAAACAGATTGCTTTTGTTTTAATAAGCGCACATTTTGTTTTTTTGGACCGCCTTTCATGGCTTTGTCTAGCCCCAGCGATTTCATATAATTTTCAAGCTGTGATACTTTAGCTTCTAAATCAGCAAGTTTTTTCATCTCTACCTTCTTTGATTGGCTATTGGCGACGATAATTTTAATGTAGTCTGATATCCACTTTCATCAATCTTATGTGCAACACTTTGTATCATGTAATTAGTCCGTGAAAAAAACTCGTTTACATTTGGATAGGCAACCCAGTCGCAGTCTCCAACATTATTCCTAATGGCATAAGGATTTAAATAAATAATTCCTATATTTAATCCTATGCATGATATGATATCAAGATATCTTGGGTCGCCTTCGACTACTAAATCTGATTCTACTGGTGCGCTTACTTCATACATTTTGGAAGCAGCTGAATTGGCCCAAATACTCTTAAATTCCTTCGCATTTGCTTGTGCTGGAGTTCTGAAATTGAGATTCGAACCGGGAATAGACATCGAAGTTTCAACACCCTTGCGATTCAATTCTCCCTTATAACACTTATTTGAATTCTTGCTTGATGTTGCATTATTTCCAGTCGCTGTGTTTGGTTGCCCATTTGTAGTATTCATACTAGTTGGGTTGGGACCAACATTTGTTGTAGGCTCAATAAACACCAGTTGAACGGATGGTTTAAAATCGAGCACAGGAGAGCAGTTGCCACCGTTTACGATGTAAACCTTTTTCGGTTTGTCCTCATTACCAGCACATTCTGTGCTAATGATACAGGGGTCTTGTGGGTTTTCCATTACCATCAATACAGGTCTTTTCTCCCGCACATCGCTTACCATGACCGTTCCTAGATTTCTGTCAGTCTCGAAGGAATTGAGCCATTTTCTTGATGCTGAAAGAGGGTCTTGCTGTTCTGGTGCCCATACGCTCTTCGGGCCATTCTTTCCACCATCTGAATTTTTGAAATTGAAGTCTTCTAATATTCTTTGGCTACCACCAGAACCACCGCCACCACCGTTACTTTTAGTGACTCGAACAAACTTTACTTTAGCATCATCAACAAGCTTTTCTTGTTGATTTGAGGTGAAATAGTTTTTGCATGATTCTTTTAAAGCTGTTTCTATGGCTGTTTTTAACTCTTGTTTCTGATCGTCTGCGCCGATTGCTTTTGAGTCTTTAGTATATGGAGCAGAAGATTGCATCATCGACTCAAGCTTAAGTTTGTATTCCCAAATGCCTCTAGACTCAGTCACGGTTATTGTGGTAAGCATGAACCAAAGATAATTTCCAGCTTGAACTGCGCCCTTATCGCTTGTCGTAACATCTATGATGGAGTCATCGTAGCTTGCTTCTATGCTGCCGTATTTCTGATAAACACCATTGCAATCCTGAAAAATCCAGCCAAATTCTACGCCCACAATCGAATAACTTCCCTTTTGAGGATCACATTCCTTGCTTGGCATGATGGTCATAAAATTAGCAAAATCACTACCTGATGTATCGACAATTGTAGCTTCAACGCCTGCTCCGTTGGAAAAAGAATATGTAAAAGACTTTACAAATGCTGTTCCCACATTTGCAATATCTTCAAGCCCAGCAATACTGGCAGAATTTGAAGATTTGTTCCCTACGGTAACTTGTCTTTGTCCTTTGAAAAAAATCATATTAACAAATGGTGATTTTACTGCTCCGGGCATAGGCTGAGCTATAGGCCCGCAAGCATATTTTTTTGCTTCAAATGGTAGGTTGCATGTTGTTGCCATATTTTACACTAAGTTAGTTGGTATCCTTATATTTAGTCCAGCCTTGAAGTCATAAACATCGGCAATTTGATTAAATTCTAAAATCTTCCACCAATAATCTGGCGTTCCGTATGCACGGTAACTTACCAGATCAGGTCTATATTCAATGGGCTTGGTTACTGTTAAAAATGTGTCTGTTTCAGATTGAGGTATTTCATTTCTCTTATAAGTTGTAAATGTGGTCTTGCGATCATCTCCATAAAAAATGACATCGGATGTTTTGTACCTGCTTGTAAATGTCACATAGCTTGAAGCTTTTAACCGTGTGTCATAATCAATTGCGTTAGCCATATTACCTGCCTAATGATAAAATTCTTTGTTGTCCGGGTAAATCAGCTGAATTATAAACAACTTTAAAAGATAGCTGACAGTTGAATTTATACGGTATATATCCATATTGAACATCAGACCATGCCACATCTGTAGGCCAGCTTACTTGTATGTTTTCCAAAATCACACATAACTCTTGGTCAGCCAACAATGATCCACATTTTATTTTCAAAATTTTTGGGGGTAAGAATGGCACATTTCCACCAGTATCAACAGGGTATGTGCAACTCATAAGTAGCCTATAATAGTTTAAATTTTGCCTTAATCCAGAATCTCCTTCTGATACAAATGTTATGTCCCAGCTGATTGCTCTGTCCCCACCGTTCGAAAATGTCCTTGTTGGCATAGAACGACCGATGCCATTCTCTGGATTGTAGTTTGCACCATGAGAATCCGAAATGCTCGGCAAAGATTTCATGTAAATAACATCATTGCCAACTCTGATGTAGCAATCAGATAGTGCTTGCAAACTTCCATTTAAACTAGTAGCTCTTGCCATGGTTCACCAATTATAGATTAGTTACTTCTCTGATGCTGCTTTCATTAAAATTGCCTGTTGGCAATTTAAAATAATTATCTGTTCCTCCAGTTGCAGTCTTTGCTGGTGTAGCTGCACCACCGCCACCACCACCAGAAGACAAGCTTGCCAAAATCTTGCCAAGCAAATCGACCTGCTGTTTTGCGTATTCGAGTTCGCTTTGTCCTACCTTGGCTAAATCTCCTAGGCCTCCAACAGTTGGACTCATGGTTACAGCAGCAGTACCTGTTTTTGTCGCTGCCATGTTTTGGTACGGAGGAACCATGGGTCCAGACATGCTTGGTGCAGCTGAGACAGCTGGTCCTCCGGGTGTCGCTGGTGTTGCTGTCGCACCCGGAGTAGCTGGCATTGACAATTTATTTCTCTCTAGGTCTTGATTCAAAGACTTTTGCATCTCAGCAGCTTTAGCCGGATCGACTTGTCGCATCGTTTCAATCTGCTTTTGGGCCTCCATAATCATCGATCTCTGCTGCAAAGCAGCTTGTCGTTGTTGGAGCATATTCTGTGTCTGAGAACTCTTTTGTGCTGCCATCGCTGCATTTTGCTGTGCTTGTTGGAGAGCCAAATTGGTTGTCCCTTTTGCAGCGCCTGCTGCTTCCGCAAAAGCGCCAGTAGGTGTTGGCGCTGTTGGTGGAGCAGCAGCTGCTGCTGCTGCTCCCGTGGGAGCAGCTTCTTCAGTAGACTCTCCAACAAGATATTTTCCTACTACGGGTATTTTTGCAGCTACTGATTTGATCCATTTCCACAGGTTCGGCCCCCAGCCACCTAGCCAATCATATATTTTTTTGAATGGATACATGATCGTGTCCATAAGCCAACTGCCGATTTCACCAAGCTTAGTTCCTACTACTCCGAATTTTTCTGCTATTGGATTGTAAATCCAATCCATGAAGAATGTTCCTATAGATGTGCCAACCCATCCCCAGAATTCAGCAAAAGGTGTCCATATGTAGTCCATAAACACCCCGCCTATTGCGGTGCCACCAAGCCAAGAAAAGAATCCAAGCATGGGATTCCAAATATAATCCATGAATAAAGTGCCTATGCTTGAACCAACCCATCCAAAAAATCCCGCTAAAGGAGTCCAAATATAGTCGTAAAGGAATCTTCCCACACTCTTTCCGAATCCTATTATCGCATCAATCAAAGGTTTTATGATATAATCATATGCTAAGGCTCCAAATTTACTTCCTGTAATCATTCCTATAACACTTCCGACTATTCCACCTAAAGCTGGACCGAGAGGCCCTAATATCGGTATCAAAAACGATCCAGCAGCAGCACCTATTTTTGCACCAGCCACACCACCTGCGAATGTTCCAACGCCACCAGCAGTAGCTTTGCCGACACCTTCTCCAGCTGCAAGCCTTCTGCCAAAATCGACTACGCCTCCAATTAAAGGCAGTCTCCTTGTGACAGCATTTAGAACCCCCGCCATAGATGTAGCAAGACCTGTTCCCTTGAGTGCGCCTGTTACTGCTGATAATAAATATCTTGGTAGTGCTAATATACCTTGAAGAATATTGCTTAAAAAGTCATTTGCAATCATTGATTGTACTATATATTCGGCTGCTGAAGCAGCAATCATACCTTGGTAACCCAATGCGTCTGCTGCCATGTTGCCAGCTTCTTGTGCATATCCAGCTATTTTGTCATTCAACTTAATTAGTTCATATTCTGCCTGCAAAGAAGGATCACTCATTGCTTTTTCTTTGGCAGCTGCTTCTTGATCAAGTTTTTGCATAGTATCTTGCAAAGCTTGGAACTTATCTTTGTCTTGCATAGCTTCAGCAATCATCTCAGGACTTAATGATTTTTCAGATAAGCCTACTTTTGCAAGCTTCTCGTTTAAGCCTTTCATGCCAACTTCCATAGCCAAGCCCAGAGATTGTTCTCCTGTCAGAGGACCGGCCATTCCTTTTTGTGCTGCTAAAGCGCTTATAGAATCTTGTAAGTCTTTGCTTCTTGCATCGCCTTTGGTTAGGGCAGTATTAAACTTTTCCATGGCTTTCTGCATTCCAGCTGCGCCACCTCCAGCACCCTTTAGGGATTCTTCAAATACATTTACTAATCCGCTGCTTGCTTCTTGAAGTAAGGCAGACTTTTTTATTTCTGCTTGTTTTTTTGCTTCTATGTCTAATTGTGTGTTTCCATTTTTTTGGAGTTGTTTATCAATTTCCTGAAGTCTTTCTCCATACCCTTTTGCTCCATCTTTCAATGCCTTTGCAGACCTCATGAATTCACCAAGGTCCATTTTGTAAACAGACTGAAGTTGAATATTTAGCCTTGCCTTGGCTTCATCAGACATGTTTTCAATCGCATCAACACCATCGACACCGAATCTTTTGAGAATGTTGTCCATTCCCATACCAAGTTCTTTCATGCCTGTTTTACTTTTAAGTAAAACACCATTTTGTAAATCAGCTATTCTTCCAACTGATCCAGCAGCCTGAAAAAGTAATGTTTTTGTTTCGGCAGATGCCTTGAGGAATATGTTGGAACTTGATGATGCTGCGTTGAGCAAAGTGCTTAATTGTTCAGTAACACCAAGTTTTTGTGCTTCTGCCATAACTGCGTTAACATTTTTAATTGCATCGGCTGTTAATGTTGTGGCATTTTTCATGTTCTGCAAAATGCCTTTGCTACTATCCATAACCCTTTTTAGCTCATTACCAGAAAGTCCGCTGCTCCTTGCGACATCCATCATGCCTTTTGCGGTTTGGTTAATTTGCCCTTTAGTAAATCCAGCTTCTTGGTGAAGCTTTAGAAAATCATCTCCCAATGCTCCAGCCTCTAATCCAAGTTGTTTTTCAGCGGATGCTGTTGCTACTGTAATGTCTTTTAATAAACTTTGATTCTTCACGCCCATTCTTTGGAATTGCAATAATCTTTTTTGTAGCTCAACTCTGCTGACACCAGTCCTCATAGAGGTTTCTTCAGTAACCAGATATTCTTTTTGAAGTTCTCTAGTGGCACCAGTTATTCCAGCTGTTTCATAAGCTATTTGACGAGCTTCTATAGTAATTTTTCTTTGCTCATTCATCATGCCTGCAAATGCTTCAGCGGGGCTTCCTTCATGGCCTCCCATGACCGTATCTTTTATAGATGGAGCAGCAGTAACCTTGGTTGCAATACCAGCAGCTTTTGCAATTATGTTTAATACACTTACTGGATTAGACTTTCTTATCTGGTCTCTAGTTTTTTCAGCATCAATTATTGCTCGTTGATGATTAATATCTGCTCTCTTAGCGGCCAAATCAGATTTGCTGATGATGCCTTTATGATAATCGGAAATTGCTTTTGTTAACTCAATGTTTAATTGAGCTAATCTGTAATCATGAGTATAAATACTACCTTTTTTTAGCCCATGAGTTGCTAATTCAGATAATTTACCGCCATGTACTTTTTCTAAAGCAGCTGCTGATTTTTCATTTTTGTTTAAGTCAGCTAATTCTTTTGATGCTATTTTTCCAAATCCTGAATCAGCCCCAGCACCACCTCCTCCTCCCATTTGTTTCAAAGCAGTACCCATAACAGCCCGTAACATTCCTGTCACAGAAGACATAGTTTTGTCTAATTTAGATATATTTTGTCCATAAGTTCTCATAGCCTGAGTAGTATTTTCAAGACCACCAGACAAGACACTCGTTTTCTCAGAAAGCGACAAAGAAAATTTTTCTATATTCGAACCCAAAGATTTATTTGAATCTCCACCAGAGCCTGAATTCCTTACTAAATTGATCACCTGATCCAAATATGCTTTTTGCTGTGAAAAGCTTTGGGACAAGTTTGTATTTATTTGTTTGAGAAGATCGTATGTTTCTTTGGCAGCAGCAGATTTGTCCGGTGTTTTTGCAGAATCAGGAACAGGTTGTGCAGTTGTTTTCCCAGACATCAAAGATGAAAGCATTCCTTTTAAATCAGATAGCGACATACCTCCTGTATCAACTGAACGACCTAGTGAATCTTCTATCATGTTTCAACCTGTGGCATATTAGGCATGGTTTGCTGTACTGTTCTTTGCATTTGTTCTTTGATGGTGTCTGCTATCGCTTGGATTTCTTGCGGGTCTATAGCTCTCACAGAACCCATCACATTTAAAACAAAGTCACAGTTTAGGATTTTCAATCTTCGTACACCGATTCTTTTGTATCTTCTAAATGCTGTTTTTATATATTCGTCTTGTTTTATATTATTCTTATAGTTAAAAAATGGATTATTACACGCATTTAATCCAGACTTTTGCAATATTTTTTTGATCGCAGGGAATGTCAAATAATGAAGATTTAATCCACGAAAGTATTTGACATTTACATCTGTAAGAATAACTAGAGGTGTTCTATCCGTTATTCTGCTTCCTTGCAGATCATAAGTAAATTGAACCAAAGCTCCCGGTCTTAAATCACGAATACTTGGGCCAAATTGATTGGCCCTGACCGTTGTCGGTAAATTACCAGAAATTTCTGCAAAAAGTTGCTGTGCGGTTTCTGCCATACAGTATGTATGACAGCCAGAATATTATCGCCTGTTTGTGCTATAAATCTGGTTTGAATAATCCGTGCCCGTGTTGCGGATTATTATTTGACCAGCACCATCAGAACCTTCAGGGCTACGCAATTGTGACTTTAGAACCTCGTCTTCGGCCTTCTTGGACTTTCTGAAAAAATCACGCATATTCTTGCATAGTTTTTTGCAAAGCGTAGCTAAAGCTTTCTTTTTGTCTTTTTCGTTGTAAAGCAGGTCATCGTAGATACCTTGCATGTCTATATTGTAGGCTGCACCATAAGGTTGTGAATCTTCATATCTTTGAGCCCTGAATGCTAAGATATCTCCTTTTTTGTAGACTGTCACGCCTTGAAAGCTAAGATCGTCCAAAGGATTAAAAACATAAATGTATGGCTCTCTTGCATCGCTAAAGAACTCATGGACTTTCAGACCATCATTCCTTAGAATTGTGGTCAATAATCCCAAGTTTTCTACTTGCTGGTCATCCTTGACATTTACAAATTCTAGAAAGGTTTTCATTAGGTTTTCCTCAATCCTATTTAGCATTGTCGCAAGATAATTTCAGTTGCGCTTGGAACACATCGCATCAGATTTTGCAAATCACTCGGATTTCCTGTGAATGGAAGTTCTTTCACAACAAGACCTTGGAACGATGTTGCTGCGTCCTTGATGGTTTCCAAGCTTGCTGTGAAGAATAGAATACCATCTTTTCTTGTAATAAACTCAAGTTCTTGTGTTTCAGGTTTTCCAGAAGCATCAACTTTTCCGGTTTCTTTGGTATACATCACCTTGATGTCTACCAAGGAGACAAGTTCTCCATCGGTATCGTACATAGCTTCAGAGTTTTCACACTCATCAATTTTCACGACTAATTTGCCACTTGTATAAGCCTCTTTTAGAGAGTTGGAAAGGTCTAGACCTAAAAAGAAGACAGTACCGTCATTGTTGACAACATTAATCATGAAAGCTCTTTTTCTGAAATACTCAGAAACGCTTTCCAGAATTACTCTCTTGCGTAGAACTTCTCTCTCGTCTGGACTACCGTCTTGGAGCCTCTCTTGCTCTGGCTCACTCAAGTATTGTTCTTGGTCATCTTTCTTGAGAGTCCATCGGCCAATATCAATCAACCCGAATCTTGAATTTAATCTTGTGGAAATTTTGATAGAGTATTCTCTTTGGTTGAGGATCAAATCTTCAGACTGTCCTCCGCTTCCAACTTGAAGTGCCCCCAGCAGAGCGGAAAGAAATTTTCTGTGCATGTCAGCTTTGTTGCTGTACAGACCCATCATTTTGATAAAAACTTGTGAAAGCTCTGGCATGGTCTGCAAGGTTGCAACCATATGCTGGGATATGCTGACAGCGGGATTGTTCTTGTCAATTTGCTCACGAATAGATTTTCTAATTTCTTGTGAAGCCTTATCGATATTTGCATTTTGTCTCAAGAATAGAACTTGCAGATTGTCCTCTACAAACTTTCTTGGATATGCGTCTAGCTGGTCATTTCTTACATTTTGAACCATATCGATCATGGCATTAACATCACCCTTGATGCTTTCCTTGAAAAACTTGGCCTTCCATTCCTCGAAATTGAGGTCTTGTTTTTCATCTGGCATATCGGGAGTATCTGGATCGTCCATGGCCTGAGTTGGGGCAGCAGGCGGTGTATTGCCAGCAGAGGGTGCTGGTTGTGTCAAAGGATTTGGTTCTTGGGGAACATCGGCAGGGGGGCCAGCAGCACCGGCTCCGGGCATTCCGGGAGGACCGGAATCAGCTGGAGGGCCACCAGCAGCGGGGTCTAGTGCAGGGGCTAGCACATCCTCTTCTTTTAAAAGCCAGTCGCTGATTTGTATCCAATGTGCGCTCATTTTACACCTTCTTCAGATTCTGATTTAACCTTTTTCAGATTATTTATAGTTTCCAGCAAATTACGCTTGTCTGTTATATGTATATGGTTTGTTTGATTAGCTGTCAATTTTGAGACAGATTTATCTTTTAATCTTAAAGTTGTCATAAGATCGGCAATTTTGGTCTTCTTATCTGCAATGTCTGATTTAACTTTTATTAGATTGACAACAGCTTCTTTTGAGGCTGAACTACTATCACCTTCATTCATGACCATCTCAACGAAGTTATTCAAAAGGCAATCTATTTCTTTTCTGTCATTCCGTAGATCACCCATAATTTCTGAATATATGTTCAGAAGGTCGTTGTCATTGATAGGAGACTCAGTCGAATTGGGGTTTCCAACCATTAAATTCATAGGTGGAACTTGCAATGTTTGTGTATTTTCATCCATATAGTATTTAAGTATTTATTTTTGTTTTTGCAAATCTAAATAGATTTATGGCTCCAGCTAATAAAAATGATGATGCTTGTCCCATCCCCTCTGTACATAATCAGATAATAACTTCTATAACAGAGGTTACACAAGCTACCATTCGTTTAGAGGAGAAATTAACAACTTTATTCAACACGCATACTTCTCTTGCCCAGAGATTTGAAAAGCTTTTAGATAATTACAACGCATTGCTTGAGCGTGTTATTAATATAGAAGCTCAAGATGTTGAAAGTATTCATGATAATTTAACTGATATTGCAAGGGATGTTGACTCATTTGAAAGAACAATACAGGAAATTGAAAGAAGACTGAATTCTTTATCTCGTTACAAAGACGAAAGTGAAAAGAAGTTTCGTGATCTTGAAATCCAAGGTGTTCATATGGGTGTTTTCAAACAATCAACAGAAACCAAATTTTCAACGATATTGCAATTTTCACTACAAATAATTATGGGACTTTTACTTGCATATATAAGTTACAGGCTAAGTATTCCGGTGCAAAACACACCAGACTTTAGATGAGGAAAAATGGAAGATCAAGAACCAAATTACATCGTTTCGAAAGTGCGTTTGAAAGATTCAGACAAGGGTGGTGAATTCCGTCCATTCATAATCGATTACAAATCGAATCCAAGTTTGAGAACAATCGTCAAAGCTTTCGCTAATTCCGGTGAAATTAAGGTTGGATATTCAACAATCATCAAAGGCAAAGGAATTCAGCATCCTACATTGAAGAGGAAAAGCCTTTACTTGACTGGAGGGTCTCTCAGAGATCATCTTAAAAACCAAACGGTTGTTGAATATGACTGTGCTACGGACGCATCACCAGATGAAATTCGAATGATTTTGTCTACAGAAGCTGCGGACCTCAAGGAAGTAAAACCTTTAATTGAAGATATTGAGATTCTTAGCAAATATAAAAGTCTTCCAGAAATAGAAGGCAAGAAAAAAGTATTTTTTGCGAGTAGATGGGATAGTGAAGGTCATGAAATGGAGTTTACTGTGATGGTAGATTCCCAAAAGATTTTCATATCAACTTTCAACAAAAATACTAAAAACCGCATGTTGATTCCAAAGAAACGAGTCTTTGCAACAACTCCAGAAGAAGATGCCCAATCGAGAGACCTTACCATAAACGCTTTGTATTTGGCTCTCAAAAATGATGAGGGCGAGAACACAGAGTTGATTGACCCGCTAGGTGGTATATTTGACCTGAAGAATGGCAAAATAGTTCTTATATCAGAGAGAGAACAACCATTCGAAAAAGACCCATATCTTCCCTACAGGATCGCTAACCTATCTGCAAGATATGCGTTTGATAAAAAGATACCTGCTGATATAAATGAAAAGATTAGGAATTATGATCATTCTAATTATGATGAAGACAAAAAGGTTTTGAAAAGGTATTATATCAGCGCTGTTGAAAATATTAATATACCAACTCAAGACTATATTAACAACTTAATTCATTCTCATCTTGTAAAACATATTTTCCCAGATTGTGTCATTGAACATCCTACTGCCGATTTAACTAACAATAGAATTTTAGCAACAGGATATATCTTGCAGAAAAATATGGCAGGTCATGTTGCTAATGTTTTAGAAAAAATGGGCTGGTCTAAACATGATATAGAAAACATTACAAAGTTTATTAAATTAGCACAATTTTGCAGAGGCAATTTTATTAATCCTTCATTGCTTTATGACTTCTTTGCCAAACCATTTACTATGCCAAATTCAACAATTAAAACATTTTTGCAGATTATGAATTGCTCCGAGATTTATGATAAAATTTTCACACATGATTTCACAAATGTGATGCGAAAGTATGTTGATTATCAAGGCAGTCGTGAAGTTAATCCTCTCTACACAAAATTTTTAGGGAGAGTTCCTAGGACTGACGAATTTGAAGATATTCGCAAAAAATTATTTGATGCTGAAGTCAAAAAAATTGTTTGATTTTAAATTTTAAACAATTACAATTCTGGCATGAAAAACTACATGCAAGTTGACGGAAGAATTCGTTGCAAGCCATCTGATCTTGGTGTATCAGCACCCGTAATCAGAGTGAATAAAGCTTTCAACTATGAGATGGTTGAAAAGTTCTCTGATGATTTTAATCATGCATTAGAAAAGAAACCAAAAATTATACCGATAGTTATAGATTCATACGGTGGAGAAGTATACTGCCTCCTCGAAATGGTAAGCCTAGTCAAATCCTCTCCTGTGCCGGTTGCAACTATTTGCAACGGAAAAGCCATGTCTTGCGGAGCCTTGCTCTTCATGTTTGGCACGAATGGATTGAGATTCATGTCAGACCAAGCCACTATTATGTTGCATGAAGTCAGTTCCGGTTCATATGGCAAGGTTGAAGAAGTCAAGGCAAACGCCAACGAAACGGATAGACTTAATAAGATGATTTTTGAAATGGTAGCAAAGCATATCGGTTTTCCTGAAAATCATTTTCTTGAAATGCTTCATAGACAAAACCATGCCGAAATATTCATGGATGCTAAATCAGCTAAAAAACATAAAATATGTAATCATATCGGTGTCCCAGAACTTGTTACAGAAGTAAATGTTGAGTATAAGTTTAAGCTTAATAATAAGGAAATAGAAATTTAAGGATATATAAATACAAAGGTGAATTATGAAAAAGAAAAATGAAAGCCATCATAGTGGCAGTTATATGGTTCGCAGAAATCTTCATTCAATTCGTAAATTTGCTGATATGCTCATGCAAATGATTGATGAAAATGATGAAATCGAAAGCTGGATGGAACACAAAATTTCTGTAGCTAAAGCAGCCATGAGTGATGTCAAGGATGCTTTTATGTATGATAAAGAAGAGCATGATGGAGAACACCATCATGATGACCATGAGGAGCACGATCACCCCCATCTGAAGATCGCCATTCTCAAAAAACCAGATCAAGTTCACGACGATTTTGGTCTAAATAAAATGATGGGTGGTTGCGGTGCAGCAAATGAAGGCAGGGGATTCTTAGGTTCAGCTACAATAAACGAGAATAAGAAAATTATTGCTCATAATCTGAAAAAGAAAATTTTTGTTGAATCTGCTGAACAATTTGGAAACATGATCAGAGTAAAAACTAAAAGAGGCGAGACTTTCGAGTACATTCCATACCTTGGCGCAGAAGTCGAGCTTTTACGCTGTGAGCAATACGGTGTAAAAGTCAAATCTCTTCAAGAGAATGATATGAATGTTGATGATTCAAATATGATGACTATCCAACAAGATAAAATGGGAAGTCTTCATATATGGAAGGGCAAGCAAGATACCGCCCAGCACGACACATATCTTTTCACAACTAAAGACGGGAAAAGACCAGATTTTGTTGTCAAGGAAGAAGGAAATGTGTCAAAAATCCTAAACCATTTGCCAGCAGCAGATAAGGGGCATGTAGAGCTAGGATATAGACTGGTTACTGACAAAGTGCCTGTATCAGCACTAAGTGGTTTAGAAGACTAAATATAAATCAGAAAAATAAAAACCCCAGTCATTTTTGACTGGGGTTTTTTTCTACCAAAATGTTCAAATCTGTTGTTCCCCGAATGACTCTGTGCCAAACTCCTTCTTTAATAAAAATTTTTTTATTGATAGGTATTGGAAGCTGATTATCTTCTTGATACTGCCAGTCGTTATCGTTAAGAGGAACAACTAAACGATCTTCCCTGTCTCGATGCCACTTAAGGTCTTCTATATCAACATCTGGTTTAAACAAACGAATAACACAGTTCTCATGTGTTATTTCTTTATATGGCTTTTTATCACTCACTTTTCGGAGCAGCCCAACTTCTTATTTTGGAAACCGCTAGGTCATAGAGAGCTTTGACCCATGCTGGCTGTGGAAGAACATTCCAGCCAACAATTAAGCCAACTAAGAAAAAAACTAGATTATCTAACATATTTCACTCCAGTTATAAATTACCAAGAAGCACTAGAACTCAAACCAACTTGTTTGGCGTACCTGCCAATCCTGCATGCCCAGTACCCCGGCTTGGTTTTATCGTTTTTCAAATGACATTTGTGCCTTGCTCTGAAACTTTTTGCTCGTTTTGGGTCTTTGTTCTTGACGGAAAGAGACCTATCCCCAAAACCAATTTTCTTCGCAACCACCCTGCCTTCAGCATTTTTTCTTCCGCTGTTTACATAAACCACAAACTTTTTTGGGCCAGAGGTTGCTCTTCGAGGCGAGTCTAAAGCGACAGATTTACCCTGATATAAACCAGTTCGGCCAGCCTCAGTCATCAAAATAAACTCATCATTTTCATTGACTTCAATCATTCCTTGCTCATAAAGATTTCTCATCTCATTTACTAGTTCCATCCATGCGTCTGAGCCTAAACGAAACACAGTATTGCTCAGACTCAAATTGTTTTTTAGGTGATAGTCTAAATGCTCAGAAAACTGTTGACCTTCTGTCAAAACTTTAATAGGCCTTGAACCTTCCATCATTTCATAGTAGCCCAAGTCTTCCATATTGCACCTCTATTATTTTATCAGATGTTTAATTCCAAAAAACTGTTTGCATTATTTAGTAATTTATAGGCAAATATTTAGTTTCATCTTGTTCCATGTATTCAAGAACATATTGGTTTTCACCATAGCTTATATGTTTTTTGATTATCTTAATTTGATCATCATGTATTTTCCTATGGTGATTAGCGCAAACACATACACAGTTTCTGCTATCATAAATTCCACCTTTATAGCCTTCAAATATTCGGTGGATATCTAAAACAGCGTAATCTTTTTCATCACAGAATGCACACTTGCCTGCAAATTTTTTAAAAGCAAATTTGCTACGAATAAGTGCCATTAGATGAGTTTTAATTTGGTTTCGTTTCTGTCAATCAACAGATAATCAGATTCAACAATCCCCATGGTGCTATCAACAAAAGAAACAACTTGTTCTGCATTAAAATCTTTACAAGAATAGACATCCATTCTGATGTAAGGTTTTGGAAGTTGTGGCCAAATATGAATGCTCATATGGCTAGTTGTGATTACTACGGTTCCTGTCACACCTTCATTACCGGGAATATCACAGTATTTTGAATGTGGAGGTATGAGGATTTCCATGTTTACAATTTCAACAAGTTTTTGCAGCCACTCATTGCATGAAACTTCATCATTAATCGGATTTTTGACGACTGCGTTTAATATAAGATGTTTGTGATTCTTTTCCATTTGATCCTCAAAGTATTGTAATCTAATATAAATAATAAATTTTTGAAATTTTTTAAAATATCCAATAAATTTTTATTTTAAAACAAGTGAAATGCTCGGCCCATATATATTTCAATAGGTGTAAATATGAATCAATCTGAAATACTCGGCAAAATACAAAAGCTACGAAACATGATTACGGACTTGGAGAATGCCGTTCGTGGTGAAGGTGAAAAAGCATTAGCTTCTGTTAAGAGTGATTTTGACGAACTTAAAAAACTCGTCTTTTCAGACGAGTGGCCAGAGGCTGTTCCTTCTGATCTGATTTGTGATGAAAAAAGTGAAGTTGATAAAACAAATAGAGCAGAGGGTGTCGTGGAGGTATTAGTTTCTGAACCTGTTGATGGCAAAAGATGTTTAGATTTTGGTACTGGTGAAGGACATGTAACAAGAGAACTTGCAAAACATGGTGCTGCATATGCTATGGGATATGATATAGTCAATAATTTCATGAAGCAGGGACCAAATATGCAATTCACAACAGAATGGAAATCTGTTCAAGATCATGGCCCGTATGATGTAATTCTGATTTCAGATGTTTTAGATCACCTCGTTGACCTTGATCCAGTTGAAGCCCTGAAAAGAGTAAAGTCTGTATTGAACACAGATGGCAAAGTTTATCTTAGAAGACACAATTATATGTCCAGACATGGAACCCACTTATACAAACAACTTAATAAGGCTTTCTTACATTTAGTATTCAACGAAGCTGAAATAGCTGAACTGATAGAAAATCCTGATCCTCTGCCAACTTACAAGTATTATTTCCCAGTAAAAACATATACCGATCAAATTGGCCAATCTGGTTTAGTGATAAAGTCGGATTTTAGGACTACCACTCCGGTAGAAGGCCTTTTCGAAAGAAGAGAAATACTTGACAGAATATTTGAAAATACTCCTTACAAACATTTTCCAAGACTTCAAATGGAAATAGATTTTGTAGATTTTGTTCTAGCACATCAGTAAAGATTCTGATTGCAAACTGTTATGGCGGGGACATAGGCTTCACTAACAGATTTGTAGTCATTTCCATTCAAGATGGTAAGGACTCCGTCTTGCTTGCGTAGAAGTTTCATGCCTAAATAACCACCAGCAGATGCACAATAGTAGTCTTTGGCAGCAGCTACTGGATTAGCCGTTTTCGAATTGTAAGCCTCAATAACATTAGTACAAAATAGCTTCAAGCTATCATTTGTGCTAGCGTTAATAGACTTGATATTATTTTTGCAATATGTATATTGTGTTGATGCCATAGAATTATATATTGCAAACAGATTCAAAACCTATAGTATCAAAATGCATAGGGTTCTTATTGACATAGTTTCCTTCAGCCAAGATTTTTCTTATAAAATTCTTGATATTGCCATGATTTGATTCATCCCCAGTTACTTCACATAAATCGACATTGCCACTTAAATCGTGATCTTCTAAAATCCACACCTTGACAATTGTGTCATTCAACTCCCAACTCAATGCTATAATAACTTCTTCTTGGATATACAGAGATACTTTTTGTTTTAAGCGCATGAAATAACCTCTCGGTTTGGAACTAGGACAATTTTATCCATGACATCCCGTGATGCAACCAATCCGCACAAAAATACCTAAATTTTTGACATAAAGATAGATAACTAAGAAAGGGGGATAAAATATGAAGTTTACGCAATGGCTGATGATTAAAGAGGCAAAAAAACCCATGCCTACAAATCCACAAGCAAATGATGATAATCTCATTCAGGGTAAAGTAGGCAAAATAGGAACTGGCCATCAAGCTCACATGAGTGGTGCTGGCACACATGACTCTCGTCCAAATAGAGAAAGAACTCGCCAAGGTCAAAAACAGTCTTGGCAGAGAGATCAAAGAGAGGGTTGAGGCGGGAAATAAATTATCTCTGGTCAGAGATAGAAAGAAAAAAAATGCAAAGATTTAATGAGTGGATGAGTTTCAGACAAACAGTTGAAACTGGCTCATCCAATTATGAGTTCATCGGAACTTATGATATAGAGTCTATACCTGAGCTAAAAGAAAACTCTGATCCAATAGAATTAGAGGATGCTTTCAGCCTAATTCCTGAACAATGGAAGAGCCAGTTTCCAAATGTTGGAACAGTTATAGCTGGAAAAACTATGAACGAAAACCAAAAAGAAATTATTTGGATTTCAGTTCCAGAGCAAAGCACAGCATATCTGTTCGAAAAAAATAGTTAAGATACTTTGACATTTGCTGTTCCATTTGCAATATGATTCAATATGCTTTTCATCGTATTAAATCCTTCCATGCAATTAAGCTGGTGATCCTTCCCAACTGTGAAAAGACAGATATTAGGATTGATTTTCACTAGTTCAACTGAATCTTTGTATGACACAGTATTGTCATGTTCTGAATGCATAACAAAGATGTTGTTTTGTATCTTATCTAGTTTTTTGCCAAATCGTTTCCAAGCTGGAGCTATTAAAAGCATGGGAGTGTTTCCAGCTTGCATATTTAGTGCTACTGCGCCTCCTCTAGACGAACCAACAATAACATCTGGATTACATTCGTTATATGCTTTTTGAGCTTCTTGCACAGCAGAGCTAAAAAAGATATTGTTAAGACTTGGCTTGATTACTTCATGCCCCATAGAAACTAAAGAACTGTGCTTAGTTTCACCCGTAGAAAACCAACCATGTAGCAAAAGCACCTTCATATTTTTCCTCCTTAATTGAAATTGAAATGGACCGTAGAAGAAAATTACCGACCAAAATAAAAAATGACAACTTATTAAAAATCATTTTATATTAATTTATATTAACATGAACACAACTTTGATATCCAATTATATTGTTTCTGTATTACTTGTTTTAAATTTTCCTGTAATAATATGCATCGGACTGATGATTATTAACATGGATAAAGAATAATACCCCAGCAATTAATTGCTGGGGTATTATTTGAATTAATCAAAGTTAGTCAATATTAACAATATTGCCGTCAGATGCACCACAGATAGATTTTAATGTAAGAGCGTCAATTGTGTCTTTCATGGCCCTTACTGATCCATCTCCCATACAAGTCATGGCTACTCCAGAATGAAAGGCAAATGGTTCATCATTGGGACCACAGTTATTGATTGTCCACAGGCATGATGAAGGTCCACCAGTTGGGGTTTGGTTATTATTGATTTTTGCAACTTTGCTTCCGGTTGAATTGCTTGGACCCGAAACACCGTTTGCACAAGCGTCTGGGTCTGCCCATGCATATACCCTACGAGCAGGTGTGATGCCTCCGTTGCCAATTACAGGATGGCCGGGGGAAGCTACGGGAGAATTTCTTGCCGAGCCAGCCCCAAAAGTTGCAACTGATGGATGGGCTCTGCCTGCATCTTCTATGACAAGAATTGTATTTGACGAGCCATCAATTACTGATGCTACTGTTGAACCATTAGCGTTTAACATGCCGAAAAACTTGCCCCTGTACTGTGCAGAACCGTTTCCAACTGCCCTTGCTCCAGTACCTTCGTCAATATCAGTAATTGATACTGCCATATAATCGATGCAGCCAAGATTTTCTCCTCCTGATCTGCCAGAGGGAGCTAGGGCCGTGCTAGGACAAACAAATGTCTTTACTTGAGTTTGAGCAGCTACCCAACCGCTAGGAAAAGAAGGATCGTCGTAGTCAAGACCTCTAGATGTATTGTGCAAGAAAGCTCTGTTATAGTTAGAAGGTACAGGACTTGTCATGTCGAAAAGTTTATATGTAGCTTCTTGCTCAACATACGGCAATATCTGTGTTGCCCATGAATGAATAGTGTATAGTGTTGCGTTATTTCCTGTGCTGTCAACTTGTCCGGGGGTTGGTAATTTGCCAGTAGCACTTTCAAAATTATGCATGGCCAAACCAATTTGTTTCATATTATTGCTGCAACTCATTCTGTTTGCAGCTTCTCTTACTTTCTGAACAGCTGGTACAAGTAGTCCAACTAAAACTGCAATAATTGCAATTACTACAAGTAATTCAATTAATGTAAAGCCTCTTCTCTTCATATTTTCTCCTAATTTAAGTACAACTTAATTAGTGAAATATGACTTCATAATTTGATGAAGCTATTGTTAATATTTGATGTAGTTTTTATGAAGAAATTTAGCTTAACTTATCAAGTAGCCACATCATTCCCTCTTCATCGATTGAATTGCCCTTCAAGAAAACGGCTAGAGCGGTGTTGAGTGCTAAAAGCAGAGCCTTCTTGGCTCCCCATCCAAGCATTCCACCGCCATCGATTACTTTTTTAGCTGCCATGACTTTATCAAGATGCCCTTCTCTCTCTAAAGCTCTCTTAATAACGCTGCTCCACATTGCTTTGTTGCCAAAAATAAATTTCTCAACTTCCCCAACTCCCTGTAGATTCATCTTCAAGGCACCAGTTTGAGGATTGAACCCAGTCCATCTTCCATGGCCTGCTGATCCGGGAATTTGATCAATCATGCCAGCAAATAGTCCAACCAAGCTTTTTGGTGGGGTTACAAGCCCTAAAGACGGGACTGCAACTATTTTCTTTGCAAAATATTTTGGCATTTTTTCTTCAGCAGAAACAATCAAGTCTTTAAGTCGAGAGTCTGCTGCTGTGAAAATGTTTTTAGGAGGAACAGATTCGTTTGCCATTCTGATTACTTCGGCAGCAGCCCGCATTTTAGCAATAGAATTCATGCCAAAAGAACTTGTTATTTTCACGCCTGTTCCAGAGCCAGCATCTCTGTAAGATATGCCACCAACATATGACATCATGTTCTTATCTGGTCCAGACAGTATTTCATTGGCTGCTCTTTGTTTATCGCCTCCATTTTTTTCCAAAATCTGTCTAATTTGTTGTATATCTGCTTGTCTTGGCATAACTCCAACAAATGTCCAGTTTCTGCCACGACTGTAATACCAATCATCGAATTTCCAAGGGTTAAGTCCTTCAGCGCTATAAGCCTGATGGTAAACAAGGTACATAGCTAGTGTTTCGGCATCATCTAATGATCTGCCGTATTTTGTATCTAAATCTTCTAGTTTAATTTCATGAAGTTTAGCTAGCCAATTTTGGAAGTTCAACATGATTAATCCAATTGTTTCAAAAGCCACATTAAGCCTTCCTCATCTACTTTGATAGATGAGTCGCCTGTCATTTTGGCGACAGCAGCGTTGAGGGCCAGAAGAACAGCTTTTTTGGCACCCCATGCCAACATGCCACCGCCATCAATCACTTTTTTGGCTTGCATTATTTTGTCTAGATGGCCACTTCGTTCTAGTTCTCTTCCCAAGTGATTTTTCCACAAAGCTTTGTTGCCAAATACAAATTTTTCAACATCTCCAGCACCTTGCAGATTCATTCTCAGCGCACCAGTCTCTGGATCAAAACCTGTCCAAGTGCCATGGCCAGATGCTCCCGGCATACGCACAATAGCCCTGTAAAGAACGGGGATAAGACTTTTTGGTGGAGTGCTAAGTCCCAAGCTTGGTACTGACACAAGACCTCTGGCGTGTAGCTTAGGCATTTTTGCTTCAGCATTAGTAATTAAATCTTTGAGCCTATCATCTGCTGCCGTAAATATTTCTTTTGGAGGTTTAGACTCATTTGCTTTCTTGATAAGGTCGGCAGCTGCTCTCATCTTTGCAGTAGGATTTGTACCCCAAGAACTTGTGATCTTGAATGACTTGCCATCTGGATCACGATAAGATATGCCACCGGCATATCCCATCATATTTTTGTCTGGACCAGCTATGATTTCATTTGCTGCATCTTGATGATCCCCACGATGCTTACCAAGAACAGCTTTAAGAGTTGATAGGTCTTGGGTTTTTGGCAAAACTCCCAAAAATGTCCAGTTGGAAGCACGAATTCCTGACCAATCGTAGTAGCTCCATGGTTTCAATCCTTCTGCACTATACGCTTGATAATATAAGATATACAATCCAAGCATTTGCTCTGGAGATGCATCGTAGCCATGGATTTCTTCTAAATCTTCGAACTTAATTTCGTTTAGGGTTGTCAACCAAGATGAAAACTTAAGCATAATTCCTCGCAATTTAATTATCAAATATATATCTTTTTAAAATGATTTTTGTAAAAATGTAATATATTAATTATTATGCATAAGCAAATAAAATATCAAAAACCAAATTTTGATCAAAGATGGAACAGAGCAGAAGTTTTTCCTGAGTTTCAAGACATGGGAAAAACAAAATGGAAAAATTTTGCGGGTACTGGATATCAAGTTCATTTAAGTAAAATTCGAAACAATATCAACAACCTCGAAATGACAGAAGAAAATGTTGTGAAAAAAGTTCAGGTTGAAGAACAAATTCAAAGTGGCACAGTCGAAATGCCTATTATAGTAAAACTTGCGGATAATAAATACGAGGTAATTTGTGGAAAAACAAGGATATCTGAACTCATGAAACAGAAGCACGACCCGCTTGTATGGGTTATAGATGTTTCGGAGATGATGTTTTTAATTAGACCAGTTTGCTGATTTATCTCTTTTTCTTGCATAATCGTTATATTTAATCATGAATCTTTTGAGTTTGTTTTCCTCTTGTTTCTTCAGGCTTTTTTTATCTTCTCGTTTTATAATAAAATATACAATAAAAATTACTATGAGCATCACTACCGTGATTGAACTCATAAAAACAATCATAGCGTCAAGCATAATAACACCTCTCATAGGTAAAGATGCTAAATTCATATCGATGAATCAAATTATTTTTGCGTTACTAAGATAAATATCTATTATGGATTTCAGAAACTGGCTGTTAGTTGAAGAGTTATTCGCAAACAATTCTGCAACGATATATCATAGAACTGGGAAATCAGGAGATAATCCTCAAAAATCTGTTGAGGGCATTTTCAGTTCTGGATATATAATTGGACATGGTGAAGCATATGGCCCCGGTCTTTATTCTACCTTGAATCTTGAAGACCAATTATCATCAGGTATGTCTAGTTATGGAAGATATCTTATCAAGATGAAGGTAGATGATGTAAAAAATTATCTTGTGTTTATTCCGAGTTGGGCCAGAAAGATTTATAATGACAATACAATTACACTCACAAAACAAGTCAAAGCTCTGGGCATAAACATTCCAGCATCCGATGATG
>Ga0315899_10000463_pt1 | contig 49214 bp, 39 predicted proteins | sample LakEriMetagenome_2_FD_203518 | JGI IMG/M metagenome (GOLD analysis project Ga0315899, IMG submission 203518) | Freshwater fungal communities from buoy surface, Lake Erie, Ohio, United States - Buoy 4 MA112 | ecosystem: Environmental > Aquatic > Freshwater > Lake | place: USA: Lake Erie, Ohio...
AGTCCAAAGAGGCTTGCCCGATTCTAGGTCGAGTGCAGCGAGTTCACCGCCAGCCCCCAAAGTGATGATTTGATCTTCTAAGATGAGAGGGGTTGATCGTGGTGAGTTCCCGTAATCGAGAGACAAGGTTGAAGGATACTGATGACGAAAAAGTTCGACTCCCGTTTCCGCATCCAGTGCCAGGAATAGATCTGATCTATCCTGATAGTCGCGCGATGACACCATCACGATATCTTGAGAAAGTGCTACACCCCCAACCCCGTTTGATTCGAGTGGAAATCTCCAAATACGTTCTGGATCAGACCATTTTTTAGGAAGGCCCACCACCTGGGCATCACCTTTGGATCCTCGCCACTTGCTCCAGCCTTCCGACACGGAGAGTACCACAGGTGCAACTTGTGGTTCTGAATCGTCGTATGCACTCGTCTGTGAACTGCGTGGCTCCTCGGCTACGGATAACATCGTATTGAGTATCGAAAGTTGTCCGAAGCAAACAATAAAGGCTAACCATACCAATTTATCCTTAACGGTAAAAGAAACGCAACGCTGCGATACTTCGCAATTCTTGGTTTGGGGAGAATTGTGGGGATAGGTCAGCATAAGGAATCCAAAATTAGTACCAGGTCGGTCACAGTTACTATCGAAATCATAATTGCTTTGGTTAGTAAATCGATTTACGGATTTCCATCTGCAGGAGTCCCATCCGCAGAATTCCAATCCACCAATCCAACTTGAAACGTTCCATCGCTCTTGGCCTGCCCTCTGGCCATCATTGGAGTATTAAATTGAAGCACGATTTCCCCGTTGGCATCAACAGAGATAAGCCCGCCTGAATCTTTGGGCAATGTCTCGAAAATGGCGACTTTCGTTGCCGATTCCAAACTTTCCTTTAGGTATTCCATCCTAGCGGAAATGGCAGAAGCAATATGGTGCCGGATGAACAGTTCTCCTTCTCCGGTGCAACTAATGGCACAAGTTTTATTATTGGCATAGGTTCCAGCACCGATGACAGGAGAGTCACCAACGCGACCATATTTCTTGCCGAGCAGTCCACCAGTGCTCGTGGCGGCTGCGAGATTACCTGAGCCGTCTCGAACGACACAGCCTACGGTTCCTAAGTAGAATAGACGATCATCACCTTTCGAATAATCATCTTTGGAGATTTGATTTGCTCTGGCGGCTTGCCTTGCCTTCCAACGTTTCCAACTCTCGGTTTGACTTTCTGTCTTAAAGTACTCTTGGTCAACCGTCGTAATGCCTAGTTCGCGAGCAAATTGATCAGCCCCATCCCCGGTTAGCATAACGTGAGGCGTTTTGTCCATGACAGCGCGAGCGAGTGCAATCGGATTTTTCGGTATCGTAACGTTTGCAACGGCGCCACAGGTGAGATCGGAACCGTCCATTAAACTAGCGTCTAGAGATACATTTCCTTCGCTGTTATAAACGGCACCGCGCCCTGCATTAAAATGTGGATCATCTTCGAGCACTTGGACAACCTGCTCTGCCACATCGACTGCCGAAGCACCCGATTGAAGAAGCGAAACTCCCTTTTGTAACGCAGCCCTTAATCCATTGAGCTTCTTCGCTTGCACGGCTGGACTAAAGTCGGATGGGACGCCGCCTGCCCCCCCGTGAATCGCGATGGACCAAGATTGCGTTGGATTTGCCATAGAATCTTTTTGAGCTTCTGTTCTAGATTGCTGCGCGTTTGCAAACGGCAGATTGAGGATTGAGACCAGGAAAACTGCGTTTGCGAACCTGAAACATGTTGGGAGGTTGATTCGTGGAATCATCGTTTCTCTCTGAATTCGGTTGCAAAAAACAGTAGATACTGTTTTATATACGAAATCTCAGTGTTCCTGCAAAAGGCTTTCGGAATATCGAATAAAACTGAGATTCCTGATAGTGAGCACTGACCGCGATCTACTCACAGCAAAAAAGGAAACTTCCTTTTATGGCAGTAGTTTCCGGCGCAAATACGAGAGGAACGGCTGGGCGCTCAACCGCTGACCGGTCACGCTTTGTACGAGCAAATGGGGTAACTGGCATCGACCCTTGGAATGAATATTCGTTCTCAACCAGTCGAGCAAAGGCTGGAACTCACCTGACTCAAACATGTGCTCCAGATCTCCGAGATCTCGTTCTGCAGTTTGGAATAGTTGGGCGGCATAGAGATTGCCAAGCGCGTAGGTCGGGAAGTAGCCGATCAAACCAGCGGACCAATGAACATCTTGTAATACACCGTCGGCATCGTTGGGGGATTTTACTCCTAGCATTTTTTGGTAAAGACTATGCCAGCGTTCTGGTAGATCTCGTGGTTTAAGGTCGCCATCGATTAGCTCCTTCTCCAGTTCGAATCTTACAAAGATATGGAGATTATAGGTCGCTTCATCGGCTTCTACGCGAATCAGGCTGGGCTCGACTCTATTTACATCAGCGACGACTTGGTCGAGCGTAACGTCCGTCAATTCAGGCATCAACGATTTGGCCATTGGTAGGAGCCATTTCCAAAAACCGACCGACCGGCCCACCATGTTCTCCCAGAGTCGTGATTGCGATTCATGTACACCTAACGAAGCTGCAGAACCGGCGGGTAATCCGAAGTGTTCCACCGGCAGACCCTGTTCGTACATACCATGTCCAGCTTCGTGCAAAACGCCGTACATACCGCTCGAATAGGAATCGGTCAGATAGCGAGTTAGAATACGATGGTCATTTGGACCAAGTGTTGTGCAAAATGGATGAGCGGTTTCGTCGAGACGTCCTCGTTGGAAATCGAACCCGATACGTATAGCGACCAGTTGCGACAGTTTCCTTTGTGACTCAACATCGTGAGGTGTAGAGAAGCGAAGCTTTTTGCTGTGGGTGCGTTCCCGATCGCTTGCTTGTTGAACGATGGGAACAAGTTCCTTTTGTAGCCCTTGAAATACGAGAGCGATTTCGTTGGAATCAGCCCCCTCTTCGTATTGATCCAAGAGGCTATCGTAACGAGTGCGCCCGGGTTGCTTGAGAATGGTCGCTTCTTCGATGCGCAAACGAACGATTTCATCGAGCAATGGCAGAAACATTCCAAAGTCATTCTTAGATCGTGCCTCGACCCAAATCTGCTGACCGCGCGATGTGGCGCGAGCCAAGGCCGAGACCAATCGTTGGGGGAGCTGGACATTCTTTTTGTAGTCTCTCAAAAGTCCGCGAATATTCGCGGCGTGTGCTGATTCTGGTACTTTCGCAAAGTCAGAGTTTTGAAGAGTTTCTAACCATTCCCCATACTGAGAGTTGGTTTGCAAGCTGTGTAATTCTTCACTGAGCCAAGTAATTTGATCGGACCGATACTCACCTGCGAGTTCCGGCATATAGGTATGCTGATCCCATTCCAGTAAAGCCATCGTGGAGGAGACCAGATTGGCACGCCGAGCATGCGAATAAGCCTTATCAAGTATTTCTCGTTGATCCGCCATATGTTATTCCAAACCAGTGAGTCCTGCCGGTCCAATTAGTTGCCCGCCGACCGCTCCTAAACCTCTCCGTTGAAAGAAGCGAGGCTCAAGGGCGAATACGAAACTTACGTTATCGCGTCCATAATCTATGTTAGCACCGAGCCGGAACAAAAAGGATTCCCCGACTCGCGTGACTGCTAACGATTGTCCAATGTTACCAGTAGACCGCAGATCGATTGTGCTGCCACCGGTTACCAGCCATTTTTCGTTCATTCGATAGTTGACCGTACCTATGACGACCAACGCACTGATAGGCCCCTCCATAGTGGTGACCCCTAGATACGCATCACCACGTCCTGGTCGGTTGATGATTCCACCCAGTGACGTCGAGTGCAGCCCATTGTCAAACATGTCATAGTAACCATCGCTCAGCAACGTGACTCGATCACCGAGGTGGTAACGGAAGTTGTAGTTGATGCCTCCCAACGGCTCCCCAAAGTTATCTCGATCCTGTTTGCCAAAAAGAATGGCATCGATATCGAACTCGATAAAGTCTGCGATTCGCTCCCGACCCGGTCGGCCTCGTTTCGTTTGTAGTCGTTGATGAATCCCAAAGCGACTTTGAAGCTGATCTTCCACTACCTCAGTGCTGGAGGCGGACACGTAACGCTGCATGCTTTGACGCGCGGCGTATTGTATTGAGTCGTATTCGGGGGGCAGAGCTCCAGCAAAGGTATTAAATACCAATCGTCGTCGAAAATGTTCTTGGGAGTTGTCGTCGATTGGATTATAGAGAGGCAACTGAGTTAAATCTTGATTGCTATCCGCATATAAAAATTCTGATTCGTAAGAAAATTTGTGCACCAATCCGTTCAGATTAAAAACGCGGCTCTGAAAGTTTGGATACGCTTTCCATACAGGTGTCGATGATCGCCAACCAGCTTGGCCTGTTAGCCGTGTTAAGGAGTCGCCGGTGGTGTCTTGTCCCCAAAACGCCGCTTCTCCCGCTACGAACGGGACATATTTTGTGTATGCGAATTCAAAGGGCAAATTCAATTCATGCCTTGTGGTCGCTACGATACCATCCGCATCGACTTCGTTTGGTTGCAATTGAAACTTCGCTGCGTCTGCTGCGTTGATCGGCGTAGATGCGGCTTGCTGACGGGCGTATCCTACGGAGGTCCGTGAATAGTAGGTAAACACATCGGCAACAGACTGGCCCAACCAAAAGTGATCCAGCCGAGGGAGCCAACTGGTTTCTGTATGGAAGTCGTTGACTTGGAAATTACCGGACAAGTCGAACATCTGATTGTCTAGGTATTGTCTAAATCGCAAACCAGTCAGTGCGTCTTTTGATGTATCCCATTCATTCTCAAAGTACTGTTCCAGGAAATTTCTATCGCTAATCCATCCAGCTTCCGCCCACAGTTCTCGATCGGGCCCCAAACGCTGACGATGTTGCAAAAGTAATCGTCCTCGAGTTGCTTCCTCCGGAGTCAAAGCAATTCGATCACTGCCTAGGGTATCGAGTCCCTCGTCCCGTATGCCCCAAAAATCAAGCTGCCCTGACGCTGCTCCACCTAGAACAAAGCTCGGAACGTTGTATTGGTAATTCGTTCCTAATGCGAAGCCACGTTCGCTTAAGTAGTCGGTAGATAGTCGCCAACGGGTTCCATCCACAGGGGCAATCCCCAGTAACTGGTACATGTTCCAATCGACTAATACCTGGCTCCCAAAGATCGAATCGTTCTGGTACTTGATACTGGAGAGATAGTAGCTCGAGGTATCAACATTGGTATCCATTACGGGCCAATAGAAAACGGGGATCCCCTCGATGTAGACAAAGTTGTTTCTTGCACGAGCTGTCATTCCCGTTTCATCGCTCGTTTGACCGGGCAGCTTAAAGCCCATCATACGGTTCGGAGATTGACTGCTTTTGTCACTAAACTCGACTTTGTCTGCTTGCAACCAGTACCGTGGTACACCTAGGCGGCTAGTTGTCAATGCAGCTTGATGAGCTAGAAAATTCTCGCGAGAGCGCTGCTGTATTACATCGGCCTTTAACCGAAGGATTCCATCGAATTGGGGTGCATCGGTATAAACCTCAGCACCCAAAATCATTCCATATTCGGCTTGAACGTTGTAGTACATGCGATCTGCGTAGATCGTTCGCATACCTTGTTGAAAAACGACATTGCCTTCGATGTAGACCTCGACAGGGAGGTCATCGATACGGCCTCCTTCGGCTAGCAATTTTGTCAGGTTCGAGGTCCATATCACGGCGCGATCTGCTTCGATCAACACGGCCCCCAAATCTACAACACCTCCGTTGGTTGCTACCGACACATCACCAAAACGGAGCCGAATTCCACGAGAAATGGTGATAACCGAATCTCCACGGTCTGGCCGATTGGTTGATGTAATAAGTGGCTCAACATTTCCACGTCCAGACATTGCAAATGTTCTAGCACCAATGCGACGCTGCACCATCGCTTGGGGATTGGTCGCAGCGAATGGCGCTGCAACAGGTGCAGGAACCGATGGGAACGCGGGACTGGTTTCTAACGGTGGTCCGATCTGAAATGATTGGACCGATTCCGGTGGGTTGTTAGGAGTTGCGCTAGGGACTGGTAGCTCCGCAGGAGGCATCATCAACCCTCCGTCAATCACCGTACCGCCTAGACCTGGATTACCCAGGAGCAAACCTGGTTGACCAAGTATCGGTTGGTTTTGAGGTGGTTGCGATTCGAGCAACTGAGCTGCTAACTTGACGTGATTGGCGTCGTCCGCCTTGGTCCAAGCGATCGCGGGTACGTTATCGGGAGGCCTCGTCGAGTTAGGCTCTGGAACAAATTGATTCTTTGCCCAAGACAATTCTGGTGGAGGCCCCATTGGTTCAACCCAAACTCGCGGACTCAATTCTGGCGAGAAGTGACTAAACAATCGCCCCATCCATTGTTCGTCTTGAATGGAACGCCCCTCCCCGAAATCTACATCACACTTTCCACGAGTCTCAATTAGGTATTTTCGTGGATGATCCTGAAGCGCGGAATCGGGAATGGTCTGGTCAACCCAGATTGTTGCTTCGTCCGCAGTAGCTTGAAATAGCCCTTGTGCAATTCGCACATTGCCTCGGAACGTGATCACCTCATATCCGCCATCAGTCTGCCGAACTGCTTCGTTTGCAGACGCCTTGATCGAGAACTTTGGATCGACTAAGGGCACCCCGATTTCAACCCGAGGTACGCCGGTTACGTTGATGGTACTGTTCGATGGACTCTGTGCGAATTGAGCTTGTGTAAACTGCCCGAGCACAAAGGAGCTCTGCAATGCGAGTACCAACAGACTGGAGAGGAAAATGCAACAATTGTTGCCAAGCGCGCAGTTCAAGCGCTCGGTGCATTCACCCGCAAACCTTGACCTGATTGAAGAGAAAGCCGCGGCTCGCTCGCGAGCTCTGCTTCCTATGTTTCGATCGCGGATGGGAATCCTTTCCGCTCCTTGCTAGTGAACTGAATCCAAGGTTATTTCCGATTATCGTGCCGTCAAAATCCGTAATGCCGGCCGGGGGAGTATAGAAATGGAAAAAATCTGCCTCAAGACGAAGCTTTCGTTAAAGGTGCGGAATATAGGCGTCCGATCATGATTTATTGTTGTTAAAAGATGGGCGAAACTACCCATGTTGACATGCTGCGCGGGTCTGGAGACTCTGCGATAAGCAGGTAGTTTGGGGGATTCATTAAAGATTTAGGGCCGGTCGAAGATTCGACTAGGCAAAAACGATGTCGACAATCGATTCGCTAGCAATTCACTTCATCCGACACGGTCAATGGGCCGACGCGGTCCAGCTCTACCGAGACGAGCTTGGGCTGTCTATTGCCCAAGCCGAGATGAAGGTCTACGGTTTGGCAAGCGAGTATGAAATTCAGGAGCCCAAGCGTTTGCTTCTTTGGCTTTGGATCGCATTGGGTGGTTTTTCGATTATTCTCTTTTCGCTGTTTTTGTCTAATTACAGACCATAAAGTCGCTAAGCGTCGAGGTAAAGCAAGAAACCCGCGTGAAGCGGGTTTCTTTTTTTCTATCCACGAGAATGTATCGGATCGGTTGGGTTTCCGATTAGGTCGCGTACTCTTGGTCGGTCACAATGCCCGGTTGAGGCACTGGGTAGAGACCATTTGCCAGCTTCTGCAACGGCGCTGGTGAATCGAATTTGAGGTTTTCGATACCGGGAGCGAATTCGTGCGAGCAGTTGAGCATATCGTCATAAGTGATCTCAACGCCGGTGTGGGCTGCCATGCGTCCCATACTGGTAACAACGGAAGCTTGTACACCTCGTTCAACTTCATTGTAAGGCTCGTTGTCGCGAATCGCCGCGATGAGGTGATTCCATTCTAGCTGATACGGATTTGGTTCGTCTGCATTGGGATACTGCCATGCCAGCGATTGCTTTGACATGGTATGGTCACTGTAGATGCGGCAGCGTGCTGGCGTGTGTGCCGCTGTCGAAATGACTCCGAGACCTTTGGTGCCATGTGCAAAGCTCGCGAAGTCATTTTTGCATCCTGGAATCGTTCTACCATTTACGAACAGTTTGGTTCCGTCGGCAAAGGTATACTCGATCGAATAGGAATCAAAATTCTGATCTACATTATCACCTCGGTAATGTCGGCCTCCGTTCGCTTGTGCTTTCACGGGCCAAGCATCTTTCATCCAGCAGCATTCGTCGATGTTGTGAATCAAAAAGTCACTGACAGCACCACCGCTGGCCCAAAGGAACCCGTGGAATCGATTGATCTGATACATTAACTCGCTCATGCCTTCTGGCTTGGCGGTCGTCGCGGCAGAACCGGTAGGACCGGCGTTTCGATATGCACGCATAAAAGTGATGTCGCCGATCATTCCGTCTTTGATGCGTCGATAAAGTTCGTGCCTTGCGTCGCAATGTCGGCACATCAAACCCACGCCAACTTTCAAGTTCTTCTCAACAGACTTTTTGGCGAGTTCTAACATCTTCACGCTTGTGGGGCCGTCGACGGTGACGGGCTTTTCCATGAAGACGTTGACCCCTTTCTGAATTGCGTAATCGAACATCATCGCTCGAAATGCAGGAGGCGTGGCCATAACGGCGATGTCACCTGGTCGCAAACAATCAATTGCTTTTTTGTAGCCATCGAAATCGACAAACTTTCGATCGTCGGGAACATCTACTTTATCTTTGTGCTTTTCCTTTAAGCCATCGAACGACTGCTTGAGTTTGTAATCAAAAACGTCGGCCATAGCGACCAATTGAATTGGTCCATTTTCTACGCTTAACGCGTTATCAGCAGCTCCCGTTCCACGTCCGCCACATCCGATTAGTGCGACGCGAATGTTGTTGTCTTCTCCCGCGTGTACCATGCGAGAAAAGCTGGCCGTTGCCGTGCCAGCTGCTGCTGCAGCCACTGTTGAGGTTTTGAGAAATCCACGTCGATCTGACCGAGATGGTTCCGAAGCATTCGAGGCTGATTGAGTCATAGGTAAAACTCCAGAGAGGAATGAGGGGGGAATGGTTTATTGTAATCCAGCGAGCATGGCAAAGTGTGTGTTTGGCCGAGAAACCTTTTTAGATTTCTCGGGCTGACGATTTTGTTCTATAGATGGTTAAGGACTTCGGAAGCGAGAGAAAACAAATTGAGCACGAACGACTGTTTATCTTTCGAGGGGGACTGGACGTTCTTTTTGAATTGGTTCTGAGTAGTCCCAAAACATGTCCTTCTCTTCTTGAGATGGTTCGCCCAGTGGTCGTACGATTCGAAAGCCTACATGGAGTGCGTCGGTCAAATACCATATACTAACCGGAAACTGTGGATCTTGGGCGATCCAGTCCTCTGTTGAGCCTTCTCGCGCTGCGCTCCGACATTGTTGAGGAGTACTGTTCCATCCTCCTCCTCGCACCACTCTAGGGTAAAGTGTTTCAGGAACGTACAGGGGATCTTTTGGGCGAAGCTTATCGAGCAGATATCCGGCGGGATCGTGCTGGTCGAGTACCCACTCTGCGACGTTACCGTGCATGTCGTGAAGCCCCCAAGGATTAGGTTTCTTTTTGCCTACCCTTTGGTACTTTTCGCTGGAGTTATCTGCGAACCAGGCATGTTCGCCTAATTCGCTCGGATCATCTCCAAAGGAATAGGCCGTGGTCGTTCCCGCTCGGCATGCGTATTCCCATTCCGCCTCGGTGGGGAGACGGTAGTAACGACCTGTTTTAGCGGAAAGCCATTTGCAGTAGGTGCGAGCGGCGTGCTGCGTCATGCAGATGGCTGGATAGCCTCTCGTCCCCATTCCAAAGGACATATCACAATATGGTTTCGTTGGCTGACTTTTTTGATAAACATCGGCCAAGTTGTCGCGTGTACCAGCAGGGATTTTGTTGACGTCTCTATTGAAAACATCGAGATCTGACATCCATATGTCATATGCATCCCAAGTGATCTCGGTCTTGGCCATCCAAAAGGGTGATAGCGTGACTTCGTGTTCAGGACCTTCGTCTTCGCCGCGCTCGGTCTCTGATTCAGGACTCCCCATCTTAAAGACTCCACCTGGAATCGGAAGCATCTCGATTTTCACATTCGAGTGCTCGATCAACTCAATATACGATTTCATTTCCTCTGGAGTCTTCGCATCAGCGTTTTTGACTTCCAATACGCGATCTTCTTGCGCGTGGATCTGATAGCTCGGAAGTATGCAAAGACTCGAAACAATTCCGCGGGCGAGGGCTTTTCTGACTATTGAGTGTGCTTGCATGATTTACAAAATGGAATCGGCGTAAGAGCGGCCATCAAAAGAACAATGAGGTAGGGCGGGAAGATGCTCCCGCCCTCAAAGAACTTAGGAAGATGTTCCCAAGCTAGGAAAACTTGGACTGGGAGTTCCGTTACGATTACTTGAGTGGCAAGATCGAAACGTTACGGAACTTGACCGGATCCGAATGTCCAGCGAATCCAATGTGACCCGAGGTTCTGTCTTTGCCGGGATGTGGTGTGTCCGACATGAATTCCTTGACAGTGCTCAGATCGGCGTTAAGGATTTCAGTGCCGTTGAGTTCGACTCGAACCTTTGAGCCTTCGACATGGACTAGTTGGTGGTTCCACTCACCTTGGGGGCGGAGAAAGCCACGTTTAGCAGCAACCATGCCGTACGCACTCGCGTGAGCTTGGCGAGGGTCAATCGTTTTGTAGGCTTCGTGCCCATCATCTAGCACTTGGAGTTCGCACATTCCAATGTAGGCACCATCGTAGTTTCGTTTGCCCTCTGGCATCGCATCGAATTCTTCTTTGGTAGGATATCGAATAGCGAGACCGTTGTTGCCGGCAGGTGGGAGTTGGAATTCGGTTCGGAATATAAAGTCTGAGTAAACCTTTTCTGTATGAAGCACTCCTCCCTTGCCTTTCATGCACTGGATCGCTCCTTCGACTACAGTGTAGTTGTTCGTAGCACCCGCCCATCCGGTAAGATCTTTTCCATTGAACAACGATACAAATTTGTCGTTGCCATAAAGTTTAGACTCCGATTCGGATAGCAGTTTGTTGCTTTCGTCGGAATTAAAGGTATTGACAACTAGGTTCCGGAAGCGGATTTCGGCGCCATGCGTTTGAAGCTGGATAGGTCCCGTTTTGGGAAGTGGCACATCTTTACCGCCGGCGAAGAAATTATGTAATCTCGCATTATCGACCACGACTTTATCATTAAGCCAGACCCAACATCGCTCTCCGACGAGGCGAATCTTCATCGAATTCCATTCACCGACAGGTTTATCGGCTCTTACGAGCGGATCTTTTCCTGACCAGCCTGCGGGATTGTTCCAAAGACCACCGCTACCCTTTTCGCCGCCGTGTGGCTTTGTGCCCGGTGAATCAGGATCCCAGATTTGGACCTGAGGAATTCCACGGAGGTAGATACCAGAATCGCAGTCCTTTACGATCTTGTAATCAAAAGTGAAATCGAAATCGCCGAACTCTTGCGATGTGGTCAGGTAAGCACCGCTTCCATCATTAACAATTTCGTCCCCTTCGATACGCCAGTGCTTGGGTATATCAGCATTCCATTTCGCTTTTTGCTCGTCGGATGCCGCCGCATAATTTTCAGCAGAGATTGTTTCTCTACCGTACCAATTGGAGAGGTCTTTTCCGTTAAAAAGCGTGTAAGTTTCCGCGTTGCAAACTGTGGGAAGCCCGAAGCTTATGGCGAGCGTGGAGGCTGCAAGGAATCTGCGCAAGGATTTAAATTTCATGATCGCGAAGAAGTCTCTGAGGATAGTGGAGGGGAAATGGAGTGAACGGTGGGAGTTGCGACGTTCTGTGGACGCAACGGCTTTTGTTGGTTGGGATGGGAAACCGTATCTGGATCAATCCAGTTCGATGATTCGAAATTTCGAGTGTACATTCCATAGTCATGAAATGCATACCATTTGGCAAGTTTATAAGCCCAAGATCTTTCGGGAATTTCGTTTCCTGGGACGTGTTGGCTGCGTCTAGGTTGAATGGCTGCGATCTCTTGCAGAGCCGTCTGTCTTTGTGTGGTATCTGCTGCGGAATGTTTTTTTGCTAGTTCCAAGAGCAGGTCTGGTCGTTCTAGTACAACGCAGCCCCGGGTGTTTTGGGCGACGGTCTCACGAAAATCTCTAAGGAACTCACTATGCTGAAATTTGTCTTTGAGTGATCGATCGTCGTGTATAGTCTCGGTGGCCAGCTGGATGATCGGGCATGGTTCGATACTACCACTCGGTCCGATGTGGTGAGTGAAGCCCGTTACGGCAGGACACAACGCACGGCCTTGTCCATCGTGGTATGCATCGATCACGATGATCGGTTTCTTGACCCGGGTATTGACGACAAATTCTCGGACACGCCGTAGTTCTTCGGTATTGAGTGCTAGTTCGGGTGAGCTCTCTGGACCAACCACGCGATACACATGAAACCAGCAATACATCACTCCCATCGAAACCAATCGGTCAACCCATTTATCGTTGAGCAGATCATCTATATTGGTTTTGCAAACGCTCGTGCAAACACCGGTCATGACTTTATTGTTCAAGCAATTTTGGATACCCTCCATGGTCTTGCTGTAAACACCATCTCGACCTCGTCGCTGGTCGCTAATGATTTCGGAGCCTTCGACGCTAATGAGCGGCGTAACATTTCCTAGCTGTCGAAGTTTCTTTGCGACTTCGTCCGTGATGAAGTGCCCATTCGTGAAAACCTGGAAGTAGGCATCCGGGTGGGCTTCGAGAATTTCCAATATCTCTTTGTGAAGAAATGGCTCACCACCGAGAATCCCAAAGAACGAGTTCCCCATCGCTTTTGCTTCATTAAGCATACGATTCATGGCACTCAGCTCGATCTTCGTTTGTTTGCCCGCAACATCGACCCAGCAGCCTTGGCATCGCAAGTTACAAGTGTTGATGATGGAGATGTAGAGAAACGGAGGAAAGAACTCTCCTCTCTTGAGTCGGCTTTTGTGCTTTTGAACGCTTCTCAAGCCCTTCCAACCGGCTAGATAGGCAAGCTTCCAAAGGAGCCTCTTATCGGTTTCGAGAAGAAGGCGTTTAGCGAGTCGAAAGTACATAGGTCCCTAACGATGGTGTCAAAAAATTCGGCGTCTCTGACTGGAATCAAATGGCTGCAGTTCTGCGTGCTATCCGCTTCCTAGGTGGTCACGAACCGTGTCACTATCTTATCAAAATTCGAACCAATGTGGTGTATTTCGGCGACGGAATGCGGGTTAAAAATGCATGGGATCGCCAGCAGCTCATGCTCCGAATCTCTCGAGAATGGATTGGGGATTCAAGCAAAAAACACCCAGCTCAGATTTCCACTGACCAAACAGGTTAGTTTTTCTGCGGAGTGACCATGCCGAATACTCGCCCCGTCACGGGCGTCGGCTTGTACTGGTGGTCCCGCTTACGTACCACTTTTGCACTTATGATGATATCTGGTCGTTTGTTAGCATCCCGATCCTCCTTGTTGGACAAGTTCAGTTGCCTGAGCAAACCAAGGCACTCTACTCCCTCGATCACGCGTCCGAACACCGTATAATCCTCATCCAAGTGGGGCAAATCCGTTTTGGATATGTAGAACTGCGAGCTCCCTGAATTCTTGTCGACATTACCCTCTTTGTCTCCCCCCAATGCAACGGCGAGACTGCCTCGAAAGTGATTTCGCTTGGTTGGCAAATCTGATTCGCCGCGGAATGTAAATCCGGCACTTCCCGAGCCATCGCCCTTCTCACAACCTGTTTGGGCAACGAGTCCCTTTTCGACTCGGAAAAAAGGTTTGAGATCATAGTATTTTCGTTCTACCAAATAGATGAAACTGTTGACCGCTTCGGGGGCATCATCTTCGAATAATTCAATCTTCATTATCCCTTTACTTGTTCGCAATTCAACGATTGGATTGTTCCCTTTCTCGCTATCGGATTTGCGTCGATCTAGCTCTTTGTTCCACTTTTCCATTTGCAAAGGAATGCCCTCTGCAAACCTCTCTTTGTTTTCGTCAAATAGCCCTCGTTCGCGAAGTAGTTTCAAGATCGTATCCACCTCGGTGTATCTGTTGTTCGCGATACAAACGCTAATGCCTTGGATGAGCAACTCTTCGGTTACGATTGGTCCACCTGCAGCGATGATCATCATCAAGGGGTCGACCCAACCATCGTAGCGATCATACTGAACATCGTATAGAAAAGCCTCCTGCAATGTCTTTCCTATATTCGCATAGGTCTGAGGCGACGACGCGTACAGTTCCGCGCCCTTTTGGATCCAAACTCTTTTTGTCTTGTGGCACACGGCGATCGCTTGGTACCACTGTTCGTCCAATTCCGCGTACTTTTCTTGGGACAGATTATACGCTAACAAGTGCCGATTTCTGGCGACGATCAAACCAATGGATGCAGAACTAAAAGCCTTGAGTGCATCACGGTACTCAACCGCGAGTGGGCTCTCGTCCGAGTCAGGCACAACCCCAAAGGTGAGCTCTCTCGCGATTAACTCTGCCGTCTCCATCATCTCAGCCTGAGCCTTGACGGCCCTTCGTTGTTCCGGGCTGAGCGACCCGATTGCTTTACCCTCGAGATTTTGGGGTACGTCTACTCCTGCGTTTTTTTGAAGCTCTCGAAGCTGTGGCTCAATCTTTCGAAAAATCTCTTCGTTTAACCACGGAATGTCGGTTCTATTGGAAGTTTTGGGTGGCTCCTGTCCAAAAAGAGGAGCCGACGCAACGAAAGTGGCCAGCAACGCTAATTCAACCCCCAACCTTTGAGCCAGCACTTTCATTCTTTGTATTCCTGAAGCAGACAAACTTTGTGGCAACCTATCCATTGAATTGGAATCAGCTACGATCATAGTGAATGGTGGTTCTCTGGCGTGATACTCCCGGTAAATTTCCCTAGGAAACCCAGATACTCGCCAATCCGAACGTCAAAACCGAACTCAAGCCGTTAGGCCCAGTCGTGGAAAAAACCAGCTTACGAATCATCGGCGGGGACATGCGTTCTCGCAAGCTCCAATTTACGGTTGACCCTCGAACAAGACCCATGAAGGATCGGACGCGAGAAGCTGTAATGAATCTGATGGGTGGTACGTTTGACGATTCCATCGCGTTCGATCTTTTTGCAGGAACCGGTGTTTTGGGGTTCGAGGCTCTCTCGCGGGGAGCAACTCGTGCCGTTTTGTTTGATATCCTGGCCCACGGCGTGCTTGAAATCAGAAAAAACTGCGAAGCATTGGGGATCAAAGATCGCGTCATTGTTCTTCAAAAAGATGTCATTCGTTGGAGCGAAGCCTTAGAGCAAAACTTGACTTTTCTTCGGCTCGAGGATTTGCCTTGGATCGTTTTCTGTTGTCCCCCGTATGCACTTTGGGAAAGCCAGGGGGAGTCGCTCCAGAAAATGCTGGAGATGTGGATCGAAAAATCTCCGTCTCGCTCCCTTTTTGCCGTGGAACTTGAGGACAAAACCCCTTTGGAACTCCTTCCTACATGCCTGGAATGGGACGTTCGCGTCTACAAACCGGCTCGCATGGCAATCGCAGAAAAGGTCTAATCGGAACATGAAGCTTCTATCAAAAACGCTCCTACCACTTTTACTAACACCATTTTTTTGTGTTCTCGGCTCTTCACCGGTCCAATCTCAAGATTCGCCCTGGAGCTTGGTCTGGAGTGACGAGTTCGATGGCAAAAAATTAGACTACTCTAAGTGGGAAATCGAGGTAAACGCGTTCGGCGGTGGCAACCAAGAAGAGCAGATCTACACTGATCGCTCGAAGAACGTGAGGGTAGCCAACGGATTGCTAATAATCGAAGCTCACAAAGACAACGCCGGAATTGCAGGGACGACTCGCACCTACTCTTCGGGAAGGATTCGCTCAAAAAATCGCGGAGATTGGTTGTACGGAAGATTCGAATTCCGCGCAAAGCTCCCTGCAGGTCAAGGACTATGGCCAGCCATTTGGATGCTGCCAACCGGAGAGGACTACGGAACGTGGGCTGCTAATGGTGAGATCGATATTCTGGAATTCAAAGGCCAAGAACCAAAGACCGCCTGGGGAACACTACACTTTGGCGGGCAATGGCCCAACAACAAATTCAATGGCACTCAGTATCATTTGAGCAGCGGCTCTTTCACCGAAGAGTTTCATGAATTCGCGCTCGAATGGGAAGAAGGTGTGATTCGCTGGTATGTCGACGGTGTGCTTTATCAAACACAGAAAGAGTGGCATTCCGAAAACGGCGTGTTTCCTGCCCCGTTTGACAAACCATTTCATTTGGTACTCAATTTGGCGGTCGGGGGGGGCTTCGTGGGGGCACCGAACCCAGCCACTCCATTCCCTAGTCGCTTTGAAGTCGATTGGGTGCGGGTGTATCAGAAACTGCACTTTAGGCGAAAGTTTTAGCTAGCACACGAATTGATCTGGCAACGAAAATGGCTCTCAAGGAAAAAGGAGTTTACTAAGACCACCTCATCCCGGAGAGCCAAGGATGGCAAAACTTAACTTCTCGGACGGTCGAAAACAACCTCGACACACCAAAAAATCGCCCCGTCGCAACACGACAAGCGGACGAGACTCAGGAACCCCAATTGTCGCCGAACATGTTTGCCTCATCCGGGTGACGGGATCGCGCCTGGCGCGTCGATCGGTATTGTCGGCTACCCAGTTCTGTATTGTCACATCCGCAATCTCGCATTGAGGCGATGCCTAACAGGGAGGGCAAGTGTGGAGCGAAGGGGAAATGGCGGAGGTGCAGTTCCTGTTTCGGCCTTTCAGGCCATTTTTGGGCGTGGATACCCCGCAGACCGTGGCTCGTTGAGCCACGACCGTTGCTGTGTCGGTCCTTAGGACTTGTGGCGCCAGTGTTCCGGTCAGTTTCGCTTTGGCTGCCATTTACCTGCCTTGACAACCTGTTGGCTAGCAAATGAATGCGTGGGTGGCACGCATTAGTACTGAGGTTGTTGCCGCTTTCGCTCAATACTGTTGTTGTCACGCGGACGTTTCGCGCTTGCGATATCGTTGTTTAGTACAGCAAATATTGCCAAACATGATATCGCAAGTTGATTTCTCTTCACTGGAAACATTTAATGCGACTCCGGATAAAAAAAAGATCCGTCAACAATTCGATCGTCGCGATACGTGGCGGAAAAGTGTTTCACTCGCGACGGCCCACCATCTCGCATGGTTACGTCAACTCGACGCGCGAGATCTGTAACTGGATCGAACCACACCACTACCCGGGTTGGCAAAGACGGTGCAAGGTATCTTCGGTTCGCTTCAAGTCTTCTCAAGAGAGGCCCGCCTTCAGCAAGCGCGCTCGGGGCAAGCCACTTGAGATCGTAGTCTGTCGGCAGGGCCGTTAACAACTGGTTGAATTGTATTTGTCTCATCACGATTTGGTCCAACAGAAAGGCAGGTGGCAGGTTCTCTTCTCCCTCTTCGTCGGAGTAGATGGTTCGAGTACCGATACGCAACCAACGGCGATCTTGATTCGCCCCAATCATTAGAGGTTGTACTGGAGCGTTTTGAAAATTCAGAAGGAAGCGATTGCTGGATTCGCGATATAATATCGCTTCGCGAACAGGAATCGCTAAGTTCTCCTGCATGGAAAACTGAACGTCGTAGACGCGTGTAATTGGTAATTCGAGCAACTTCACGGCCCTCGCCAGTGCGGCTTCAGCGGAAACGGACGTTAGCATGGACCACAGTCCGAGCGAGAGCAACAAAGCCGTAGCCATTGCGAAGAGGTTAAGTCGAAGAGCTCGAGATCGATGGGGCTTCGGTGTCGGGTTGAATGACGGAGTCGGCTCGGCAACATCAACTTCTTCCCGTTGCCAAAAGTCATACACCTCGATCAGGTGAGCGATCCTCTTTTCGCGACTGTCTGACGTTTCGTACACGCCTTGCAAGAGCGAATGAACGATGGCATCGCGGTCGGATGGATGGTCATCGAATCCCCCGTCTTCCGTCGAATTCGTAATCATCGTAGTGGCTCTCCCAGACGCTGCCCAATGCAGTCGGCCAATTGGTCGCGAATCCTTTGCAAACGCTTTCGGATAGCAACAGCCGTCAAACCATACTCCACCGCAATTTCCTTGACGGAACGCCCTTCGGTGTAAGTCGATCGCACGAGCGCCCTCGCCTTGGGGGGAAGCAGGGAAACACAATCCGTCAACGCGGACAATTTCTCATACCAAGTATCTCCTGGCTGCTCGTCGATCGCCGCCAAGGCCGATTCGGCCATTCGGGAAGCGGCTTCGCCGAAAACGAGCTTATCAGAGGCATATTTTCTCCAAGAATTACGAATCAAATTCTTCGCAATCCCTCGCAACCAAGGTGACAATGATTGACTTGTGTCAAAGTCGTCAAAGCGTCGCCAGCCCGTCAACATGGTCTCCTGGAAAAGATCCTCCGCTAGGACGCGATCGCGAGTGAATGTGCGAATGTAAGCCATCAGCGAGCCCTCGTTCTCACGAACAAAGACCTCAAAGAGCTTTCGATCGCGGTCAGCGATAATCTCCATGACAACCCTCTTCCGGACAAGTCTAACTCCTGGAAACCATTGTCTCGAACACTCCGAATGTGACCGAAGAAGCTGAAAAAATACGGGGTATTGCCAAATTTAGGTCACGTTCTCGACCAATCAAACAACAAGATCCCGAAGGAAAATGGGACCGGAAAATGTCGCTCGTAGCGGTAGTTGCGACTCATTTTTCGATTTGTTCGAAAGATTACATCTTTGCAATCCTCCTCGACATTGATCCCGAGTCAGGCGCGTCGTTTGAGAATTCGGCATTTGGAACATCATCATGTGCTGTTCGAATACAGATCGGGCGTGCGGAGGGTAATGTTTCCGCAGATGATAGAACCTCGATCCTCGCGATCGCGTCAGTGCAAGGGACCACGCGGGAACGTGTCGCAAACATCCTAGATGCTGAGGGCAGAAGCGGCGGTATAACCCACCGCCCGAGCGGCGGATCATCTCGAATGCACATCATGAAAATCGAGTGCCATAAACCGCACCGATGCTTAGCGATGCCTTTCGCGACTCGTTTACCTCTGATCCTGCGGACACGAAAGCTAAAGAGTGCTTGTGAGAGAATTGTCGTAGTAAAACTCGTAGTTCCATGCGTACGTGCCAGAATGCATCAACTATCGAAAAGCCGACCCGTTGAATTCCGATTTGGCGGGTCGATTTTTTTATCCGTGAGTATTGCACCTCGGTGGATGCGAATTGCCAAGCACCACTCCTTCAATTCCATCAAAAAACCGCCGCTTCATGTCACGTTTCGGGACGATGCGACAACTTGATATTGCCGCCAAACAATAAGTCGCTTCACCATGTCGCTTCACCATGTCGGATCACCATGAGAAATCGCAGAATGCTGAGAAAAATGTATGTCGAGCAACTCGAGGTGCGGGCACTGCTCGCGACTGAGGTTCTTGCATTTCACGACGCGGAAGATGTAGATCGCGATGGATACGTTACACCTCTCGATGCCTTAGTGATAATTAATGCGATCAACGCATCTTCATGGACGGTGGAATATGCGGTAGTGCGACCTGAACTCGACGTAAACCGCGACTTGAGTGTGTCAGCGATTGATGCATTGATGGTGATCAACCGACTGAATGCATCTTGGAGTGAATCGTCGCCATCCGATCCCTCGGAGGACGAACTACTGCTCGCGGCAGCAGCCTTTCCCGCAATGCCGCGTGGCACGAGCGACCTGATCCCGTTTGTGCAAGGGCTACCAACCTTTTCATCGGGAAGTCCATTCAACGATCTCAATTATACGTTGCTAGACACGGATTATATGGACGGGGAGAATTCGGGGGGCGACACGTTCCTGCCGGTAGATCCGTCTCATGAGTTTCCCGGAAGCGATCGAGTGAAATATATTCGCACTGCATTAAACACGGATTTAGATGCCGTATATCAGGCTTCCCACGCCGATCGAATCATTCTCGGTACTGCGGAAATCGACGTGCCCTTTTTCACGATGGGCGCGGATGGGGTTGACAACGATTATGCGGTGATTCATCACTTCGATTACCGCTATGGTGGCATCCAGCTTCGAGGCGGTCCCGATGAATATCGGCTGGCCAGGTTCTCCAAGAGTGACGGCGTTCAAACATCTGGGTATTACCTTTTCTATATCGGCGCCAATAAAATTGATCTCATTGCGTTCATTTTCGACTGTGACGACTTGGAACCTGCTGTCAGCGGGCGTCCCCCCAGCAATCTCAATGCGTTGTGCAACGCGAGTGGCATATTGGATTTAAGGGATTCTTCGCAGTTTATCTTTGCAGAACCTCTGTCAATTAAGCCTGCGTTACCCGGTGGGATAGCTCAGGTGGGCACCCAAGGGAAAGAGATTATTAGTGATATGACCGTTGACAAATACGGAAACACCTATCTGGTTGGATCTAGTGATGGTTCATTCAATGGCCTACCACCAACGGATCACCGAATCTTTGTGGCAAAGACGGGTATTAACGGCGATCTTCATTGGGCGACCGAGTTGAGGATGGCGGAGGGAACTATGTTGAAAGCGGTCGTTACCGATGACGAATTCGTCTATGTCGCCGGTCGGACGTTGCGGAACTTGCCAGGCTTCACGAATGCTGGTCGTTGGGATGGTATCTTGCTAAAACTCCGAATCGACAATGGGGATATCCTAGCCATGGATCAGTGGGGCAACGCGGGAATCGACGGTTACGGAAACCTCGTGCTCGACGATGCAGGGTATCTCTACACGTCGGCGCAAGGATCTCCGGTCGGTGACGGTGGCACGGACGATGTCTATCTCGTTGCCAAGCATCGCACGTCAGATCTATCGAATGTATGGAGGCAACTTAATCCCACTGTCGAAACGGGATTCGCTGCGTCGGCGGAAGCATGGGGTGGTCTGACCTACGTCCCAAGTGGTGTACCGGGCCAAGGGCGGCTGGTTGTCGCAGGTTGGTATTTCACCAACAACGGTGCAAATGCGTTTGCATCCGTTTACGAGGACCTGCACTTGCCTATTCCAACTCGACCGCATTCGATCACGCTGGCCTCCCCTGGTCCACGTGCAGAATGGATCCTCGACAGCGTGGTCGATTCCCGGGGGAATATATATTTTGCCGGGTACACGACTGGTAATCTCGGCGGTCCGCATTTAGGCGAGGGAGATGCCTTCATCGTCAAATACGATGCAACGTTGGCGAATCCAATCATTCGTCAACTAGGAACCGAGTACTCCGATCTCATCGGTCAACTGGAAATCGATGAAAATGACACAATTTATGCTGTTGGGCACACGTACGGTGATTACGCAGGGGCGAATCTAGATCCAAACCGACGAAGCGGCGATATCTTGATTATCAAATTCGATAGCGAGCTCAACATCCTCGATAAGGTTCAATTTGGAACGGAGGGCGAAGATCGAGCTTGGAGTCATTTATTGGGAGGAAACCTTTTCCTCGGCGGCATGACCGAAGCGACGATGGTTGATTCCAATCGTGGATCTTTTGACGGGTTCGTCGTTGCCTTCCACCGTGATCAACTTGACCAAACACTAAATCTTGGTGACATCAATGAAGACGGTGTTGTGAACCTATTAGATGTACAACCGATGACCGACTTGATATCCGCCGGTGGCTTTCATTCCAATGCAGATTTTGATTTTGATGGTGCAGTCACACTTCTAGATGTTTCGCCTTTCATCGATCGTCTCAATTCATAAACCAGGAACACCAACGATGCCCTTCATCGGAATCCGTTACACACTGCAGGTAATTAGCATGAAAAGCATGATTCTTAGTATCGCTGTTGCTCTTGGTCTCTCATTGCCGAGTTACGGTGACATGGTAACCGATTTTTACATCTCTTTTTCGGGGATGGGAGTTGGTGATGCGGCGACGAATACGGTGAACAACCTGAGTATCGGGCAAACAGGATCTGCTTTCATTTGGGTGAACGATGATGTTAGCCTCGACACGGGAGCGTTTCTGGATATTTCAAGTTCTGCCCCCAATGTGATAAAGTTTACAGGTGGTCAGGTATTCAATCCGGATATTGTTATTTCGGGAACATCAATTGCTGTCAACACGCGGTGGTCTGTGACCAATAGAGGAACTATCTCCGACAATTTCGTAAATGAGTTACGGGGATTTCGAGTAATAACCGGGACCGGTATCCTACCGAGCCAAGCAGCGAACGCGGGTGGGTTGCTCGTTGATTCCCTGCACGACATCTCTTCATCGGCGTTCCTTTTCGCACGGCTCGATTTCGATGTTGTAGGCTCCGGTGAGACCACCCTGACAATTGCAGAGGGAGATGGACTGATTGTTAATAACGGGGTAAGACTCAATCCAACATTCGGTTCCGCTAAGATTCAAGTTGCCGCCGTACCGGAACCCTCTTCGTCAATTCTTCTGAGCATCGGATCGGTTATCCTATGTGCTCGCCGATGGCGTTCCAAACCAAAGTCATGTAGATCGGCGGGATCATCGAAATGCGGAAGTCCTCTATCCGGAATTCATGCTTAGCACAATAGAACAATAGGGCCAAACAAGGCCAGGCTTTGCGTTCTGGTCTTGGGCGACTTGCCTGAGCACCGCGCGCGAGGTGGACATGAAACTGCCGTAGAAACGATTGAGAGTTAACATTCCCGTGACCCGTTTCATTCAACGCCGAGCGTACATCTGCAAGCGATCGAAGATCGAGTCCACCTCCTTCGAGATGATCGCTTTCCCCTCGCGCACGGTGCGGCTCATGCAATCGACCAGCATCAAATATTGTCCGAGGGTGAATCCTACGTTGATCCCTTCACGGATCGATCCCCCAGCGCGTTGGTCTTCGATAGGAACCAGCCAGTGCGATTGCTCGATCCCTTCGCTGATGCGCTGGGCTGCGACGCTTCCGGGCGAGCCTACACTGGCCGTTCTTAGAATTTTCCGACCTGGCTATTATTCCTGCACTTTAGGCGAAAGTTTTAGCTAGCACACGAATTGATCTGGCAACGAAAATGGCTCTCAAGGAAAAAGGAGTTTGCTAAGACCACCTCATCCCGGAGAGCCAAGGATGGCAAAGCGTAACTTCTCGGACGGTCGAAAAAAACCTCGACACACCAAAAAATCGCCCCCGTCGCAACACGACAAGCGGACGAGACTCAGGAACCCCAATTGTCGCCGGGTGCGAACCCAGGAGGCTCGTTGTCCGTTGCTCGGCGGTTTGGCAGAACTTGCAAAAAGCATACGATCTAGGCTGGATTCCCGAACAGCATTTCGATTCTCCATCATTCTCGTCGGTATTCTCATCGCCAAAGGGCGACGAACGGCCAGTTCTTGGTTTCGTGCTGCAGGAGTCAAAGACGATTGGGATCGTTTTTACGATGCACTCGGAACCATTGGTAGGAACCTTTTCCCTGTGGCGATTCCCTTGATTCGAAACATTGTACGTAAGTTTGACCCAGGCCCCGAGGGGCATTGGACCCTTGCCTTGGATGATTCGCCGACACGGCGTTTCGGCCGTCACGTTGAAGGTGGCAACGTGCATCGCAATCCTACTCCTGGGCCGGTCGATGGGGACTGACTCTACGGACATAATTGGGTGTGCTTGGCGATGCTTCTGCCCCATCCGCTTTGGGGCGTGATCGCTCTTCCGGTGTTGTCGGCCTTGTATGTGCGTCAACAAGATGTGAACAAGCTGAATTCGAGATATGGCTGGGAATTCAAAACGAAACATCAGCTTGGCTTGGAACTGGTAACGCGTTTGGTATCACTACTGCGATCCATTGGTTGCCAGACGCAAATCGTCTTGGTGGTCGATGGCGCATACGCAACCGCGATGTTTCTCAAGAAGCTCCACGGGATGAACGTGACCTTGGTCAGTCGACTTCGGCGCAACGCTGTGCTATTCGGGCTTCCGCCGGAACGTCGGGTAGGCCAGCGAGGACGACCTAGAAAGTACGGCAGTAACAAGTTGAGTCTTGTGAAACGGGCTGCGAGCAGGCAAGGCTGGGAATCGATCACTTACGTGTGCCGAGGCATCGAGGTAACTCGCCGCTACAAGTCCTTCCTAGCGACAACGACGATCGCGCAGGGAGCAATTCGCGTTGTCATCGTCGAGTTCGGAGTCGGACAATGGGCTGCGTACTTCAGTACGGATACTGACAGGGAGGTGAAAAAGATCTTGGAGACGGTATCAGCACGTTGGGCCATCGAGGAGTGTTTCCACGATCTCAAGGAAGTCTAGCGTGCCGGTGAGCAGCAAGTGCGAAGTGTTTGGTCGAACCTTGCTTGCTGGCAAATGAATTGCTGGATGTACACGATGGTCGAATTGGAGTCGTGGGCTGTCCTCGGGGCGGATCTGATCGACCGGAGCGACCGACCATGGGATAATCCTGACCGGCGACCATCGCACGCCGACCGACGCCGCGCCGTATGCAGTAAAATGCTGAGGGAAAGATTTTCCACAGTTCTTGCGAGCGATGCCAATCACGAAAAACTCAAACGTCTATTCGACGAGTTCCTGGCCATCGCAGCCTGATCCCAAACGATTCCGGTTGCCTTGAACCGGCGCCCAAAACTAAACAATTCGCCTAAAGTGCAGATCAGAAAACGGAGCCAACAAAAAAGTAGCCCATTTTTTCTTTCGCCTCGTTGAACTCGGTTTATCCTAAGTGGATCTAGCGTTCAACGATTAGGAACCGAGAAATGGCTCGATTGCGACGTAATTTCGTTTCTGTATTGTGTTGTATCTTTGGAGCAACTGTTCCTAATCTTTCCTTGTATAGTCAGTCATATAAAAACGAGATTGGGTTTACACGACTTCAAGCAGAGTTGGCAACTGAGGGGAAGACTGTTCCAAAGGGTGCAGGTGTTATAGTTGGCTTAGTCGAGGCTAATACCAGTGGGGCCTCAACGTTGCATGCCTATCGAGTGAATACTGCTGGCTCAGAGTTCGCCGGGAAAAGTGTTATTGACCTCAGTAATGTTTCACCCAACCAAAACTCGAGTCACGCTACTTCTGTTGCTGGTTATCTGGCGGGCAATCAACAGAGCTTGGCCTCCGGTGTGAAAACAATTCAACTTTACTACGCCAATGATTTTCTTAGTGCTAAGCAGGGCTTGGGAACGGCGAATAATCCGACCAGTGTTACTGCGGACGTACTCAATCATTCTTTCATAGGTAATTTCACCAACCCGCTCAATTTACCGGCTGCGATTGAGGCCAATGCTAGATTGGACTTCACTGTGCAACGTGATCAGTTCACCAATGTCGTTGCTTTGAATAATGGAACGGCGGCATTGCCGCACATCTATGGACAGTCCTACAATTCGATCGTAGTCGGCCTTTCGAATGGTAATCACAGTCGAGGTCAAACGACGATCGGTGTTGCTGGTCGAACTAAGCCTGATATCGTAGCACCGGGCAGCTTAGGGGCCACCAGTTTCGCTACCCCGGTCGTTTCCACAACGGCTGCCCTACTTCATTCGGCTGCTAACTCATTCGGATATATCGATGCTCGAGCGCCAGAAACCATGAAGGCTATCATCATGGCAGGGGCTGATAAAACTGCTGTGCCGGCGTGGTCGAATACGAGCACTCGACCGCTCGATAGTATCTACGGCGCTGGTCAAGTCGATGTGTACAACAGTTATCGCATTCTCGAAGCTGGCCCGTTTGATGGGAGTACTTCCTTTACGGTTAGCGACAGCGGACTCAAAGGCTGGGACTACGGAGACATAAACGCTTCGCAAGATTTGTTCTGGAACTTTGAATCGCAAATGGGTATCGAAACAGCTTCGATTTTGGTTACCTGGAACGCGGACTACACGGATGTCAACGGTAATTTCTCGGTTAGCGATTTCCAGATTGCTAACATGCGACTGTCACTTCACGCCTACAACGGCAACACACTCGGCGATGAGCTCTTCTTTAGTGACTCGCTCGTGGATAATGTTGAGCACTTGCTCCTTAGAAACCTCGATGCTGGACGATACACCCTTAGGCTGAGTTCCAATTTGGATTCTCGATTCGGTCTGGCCTGGGGGATGACTGCTGTTCCTGAACCAAATACATTTATCCTCCTGGGGTCTATTGCTGGTTTTGCGTTACTTCGAAGACGCTTTTCAAGGAGAGCAACTCACGCCTCGCTAAGCTCCGCACTTACCAGTTGTCACTTATCGGATGATGAATCTGAGGTGTAGACTCGGACTTCGTCGAACTCATTCATGTCATCGAACGATCCTATACCGATCGAACCCTGATTGAAAGTCGTATCTTTGCATTGCATGATTGGCTTTGTCATATCGTCAAAGAAGACTTCGATTAAGCCACTTTCCGCGTGGCGTACTAGCATGACATCGTGCCACTGGTCGTCCCACGCAACCTGAGTTTCGTTTTTGGTTAGCGGACTGCGAGGGGCATTATTGACGATCATGATTTGTCCACTCGCTGGATCAGGCTTGGCACCCAAGTGTACGTAATAGAATTGATCGGCATTTTGCTTTGAAAAGAAAATGCAGCAGTCGCGATGATTGCCCGTATCTTTAGTGCTACGCACCTTTAACTTGATCGCGAATGTCTTCAAAGAGATATCTTTGATCCAAGCGATGTTGTGCGGAGATCGGTGTTTCGGGGTATAGTTGCTAATCCGCTTGTTAATCGACAGAGTGTGATTATCAGAGCTTTTTACAATATCCCATGACGCGTCGTCCGTAGTGAACCAATTGCTTCGACCATTCTCGAAATCATCTGAAAACACTAATTGCATACCACGAACGACATCCTCCGCTCGGCATTGGGGGGCACATGCAAAGAAACTCGCTAGTAGAAACGCGTAAAATACGAACGCAATAAGCCTGAATCGGATTCGAAACAGCATGGTTTGACTCCCAATTTGTTTAGCAGAGAGGATTAATTTCAAGAACTAATTGTAGCAAATCAAAAGGAACGATTGGTGCGGATCGCTCGATTCCCTTTACAAGTTTCCTCGCCCAACCTCTTTTGCGACACCGGCTTTTTCCAGATGCTCCATTTGGTTCAATGTAAGAAGGCTCCATTTGCCACTCCATGCGAGCCTACTGATAGACGCGTTGAACAAGCTGAATGGATTTGTTTCCGGAGGCACGCGAAGCAGACCTTTTAATGCAGCACACAATACGCCTCCATGTGCGACAACTGCAATTTTCTCATAAGGCATTCGGACAATTTGCTCGAATGCTCTTACGCCACGCTCTTGGAGTTGCCTTCGCGATTCACCCTCGGGAATCACAAAGTCGTATTCCATATTGTTCCAGCCTGCGGAGTATTGGGGGTACCGTTTTTCGATCTCGCTCCATAGCAATCCCGAAAAGATCCCCGCATGAATCTCCTTTAAGTCATCCAGTGTTAGCAGCTCCAGGTTTAGTCTCTCTGCAAGCGGACGAGCGGTTTGATAGGCTCTCTGAAGCGGGCTGCTTAGGACTGCATCGAGATCTCCTGGCTTGAAGTATTCCGCAATAGCGAAGGCTTGTTGCTCACCAAATGGACTTAGAGCAATATCCGTTTGCCCTTGGATACGGTTTTCTCGGTTGAATAAACTCTCGCCATGTCGGATGATGTAAATCAACATCGCTAAAGAACCCTTGCGATCGTGCACTTGAGGTAATCTGATTCAGGGCAATTCAAGCTGACGGGGTGGTCCGCCGGCGCTCCTCGCTCTTCAAGCAACTGCACCTCGCGACCGGCCCGTTCAGCGACTCCTCTTAACATATCGCGAAAATCACCTCGTGTTACTCGTCCGGAACAACTGCAAGTAACCAAAATGCCTCCTGGCGCTAACATGCGCATGGCCAAGTAGTTGATTCGATGGTAGGCAGCCATGGCACGTCGCATGTTATCACGAGAAGATGCGAGGCGTGGCGGATCCAAAACGATCATGTCAAAGCGTGTGCCGAGATCTAGTTCATTGGATAAGTAATCCAGAAAATCAGCCTGTACGAATTCAACTCGATCCTGCAATCCGTTTCGTTCTGCATTGGCTAAGGCTGCCTGCAAAGCTCTTTCGCTACTGTCTATGGCGGTTATAGACGAGGTCGATGCATGCTTAGCAATCGTCAATGCAAACCCGCCCAAGTAAGTACAAACATCGAGTACTCGGGCATCGCGGGGTGTCCAGTGAGCTGCGGCTAGTCGATTGTCCCGTTGGTCAAGATAATATCCCGTTTTTTGACCGATTGCTAAATCAATTTTCCATAGCAATCCGTTCTCTTCCAGCTCGATAGGCTCTTGGGGAACACTACCTATCAAGGTCGTTGTGCCTGGTTCCATCCCTTCGGACTTAGCAGACTTTTCGTCTATCATTTGCACGATACTAAGTGGTCTGTAAATTTCGAACAACCTCTGAGCTATCGTATCAACAAAGGGGAGCATCCCTAAGCTGTTAACTTGGATGACTAAATGTTCGCCAAACTTGTCAACGATCAAGCCGCTTAGCTGATCGGCCTCACTGAACACCAGTCGCATCGATTGGTTGTTCGCTGAGGAACAAAACTGTGTTCTTAGTGAAATTGCGCGATCGATCCTGCAGCGAAAAAAATCCTTGTCAATACGTTCATCTGGTTTCCATGTCAACAATCGAACTCGAATGCGACTATTGGGGTTATAAAATCCAGAACCAATAAACTTGCCATCTTCCCTCACCAGTTCCACAATCTCGCCAGGGGCTGGCTGGGAAGCGGGGATATGAAGGGAATGCTCCAGAATCCACGGGTGGCGGCCACTGAAGACATACTTTTTGGATTGATTTAGAATCAGTTTGCGGAGAGGTTGCGCTAGAGATGTCACTGAGAAAAGCCTATCGATTGTTCAACGGATAATCGTTGCTGAGGTGCATTGTTTTGTTCGGTGATTTTATCCCATGCTTTAGAACATTCCGCTAGCAAGGATTTTGATTGTTCGGGTGATTTTATACATCCCAAAAGTGTTTCGGCGAGCTTTTGGCGGTAAAGGCGCGAATGGTCAAATCGAATAAGCAGTGAGGTGGGCTCAGGACGACCTTCCTTATTGATGAGGGTGGTGTAGAGTCTGTAATCGCTGCGTCCTGAATTGGGATCCGTTTGTTTGGGCCAAAGTTCAATTCGACTATCCAATCTAGAAAATGTTGCCCTCTGCTCCGGAGCCGAAAGCCATTGTACAAATTGATTGGCAACTGCTGATTGACGAGTTTTCTTCCCGACAGCAACGAGCAGTCCGTGATTGGGGTTCCAGGAAACATTGGCCACTTGCATCGTGGCGTCACTCTCAGAATCCATGGTACCCGTTTTGGAGGGATACCCAATACCAAGAGACTCTCCTGGGCTCGCGCGAGTCAGTTCCCATGCATCGGGAGCGCTCGACAGAATCGACTGCGGGGCCACTCTCCAAAATTCCGAAAGTATGATGGCGGATTGAACCAAGTCATTTGAATCCAGTTTTGCGCTCATCTTAGATATGTCGAATAAACCTCGGTATCTCGCGTTGGTCGTGGACGCGATAAAAAGAAAGTGGTCGACTAAGCGATCCAATTGCTGTTGATTCCATTCCACGTTTTCGGGGCGGGCGACCGTCGGCATGGATTGCAAAATCTGGAGCCATGCGTCTCGCGATTTTTGAGTTAGCTCTTCCGAGCGTCCAGCAGTCGGTTCGGCTGCACTTAATAGATTGAGCTCAATCTTTTTGGAAAAAATAGCTAGGGGTTTTACACCGAGGGGCATGGCAAAAACCGTTCCGCCGTATCGAGACGCTCCTCGCCATCGAGCAGGCCATGAATCTATCGACGAGTCGGCCTTGGCGGCTGCTGAATCGTCTCCTTCCTCCGATGGCGGTTTTCCGTAGGCTGATTGCGGAAGCGGTCCAATTCGTTGGTTGCTAATCATCTCGCCTAGAAGATTGGCAGGAAAAATCCAGATATCGGTCGAGTCCTGCTTGCGGTCCTCCAAATCGTCGATCGCTAAATTCTCAACCACAATGGGCTGCTCAAATGACGCTTGCCACTGGATATTTAGTTCTTCCGCAATTTTTCCGTCAACGAGTGCGATCTTGAGGGGAGGTCTGTCCTTTGCCGAGATGACTTGCTTCTGTTTGTCGGCAGCCGTCATCGCTTCGCCACTGGGAGCGCAACCGGTCCCGGCTAACCCCAGAAGAAAAAGCATCAAATATCCGGGTATTAAATGCCTCAATACTAAGAATTGTGGCCTGATCGGTTTCTTGTCATTCATTAGGCTTGCAAGTGGTGATGAGAGATTCTGCAATTCGCGAAGGAACAGTATAGTATCGAGCTACGGACGGTTCCTAGAGTTCGTTCGACTCAGTTTCATCGAATCATAGTTTTCAGCGAGAGAAAAATGGCTTATTACATTGGGATCGACATCGGTACTTCTGGCACGAAAAGCCTGCTGATTGATTCTGCCGGGACTATTCTGGCTGAGTCAGCGGCCGAATATCCCGTCCACATGCCTAAACCCCTATGGACTGAGCAAGATCCGGAAGACTGGTGGATCGCCGTCAAGAAAACCGTAAAAGCCGTCGTGAAGGCCGCCAAAATCAAGAAGCACGAGGTCAAGGCAATCGGCCTATCCGGCCAAATGCACGGATCGGTGTTTCTCAACAAAAAAGGCAAAGTGATCCGTAAAGCATTGCTTTGGAATGACCAACGTACAGCCAAGGAATGCGACGAGATTACGACCCGTGCTGGTGGTCGTGAGCAGTTGATTGGTATGGTCGGTAATCCAGCATTAACCGGTTTCACCGCACCAAAACTGTTATGGTTACGAAACAATGAACCGAAAAATTATGATTCACTCGCTCACTTGCTTCTGCCTAAGGATGACGTTCGACGCCGATTGACTGGAGAGTTTGCGACCGACGCCAGCGATGCCAGCGGTATGTTGCTGTTGGATGTTAAAAAACGTCAATGGTCCAAAGAACTTCTTGGAAAGCTTGAGGTCGACGAGTCGATTCTCGCTCGAGTTTACGAATCAGAACAGGTCACGGGGCAACTATTGCCTGACATTGCCGAAGAACTTGGGCTTACAACAGATTGCAAAGTTGTTGGTGGAGCGGGAGACTGCGCTGCGGGTGCTGTAGGTAATGGTATTGTGAAACAAGGTATCCTGACTGCGTCTCTTGGGACTTCAGGGGTGATGTTCTGTCATAGCGATACTCCGCAATACGATACTCACGGTCGATTGCATACGTTCTGCCATGCTGTGCATGGTAAGTGGCACATGATGGGAGTGACGCTCTCGGCCGCTGGCTCACTGCAGTGGTTTGTGAACCAACTTTGCGTCGAGCTCAATGCAAAACGTGGAGCCGATCCCTATCAAACAATCAACACCGAGGCAGCCGCTGTCCCTGCAGGTGCCGAGGGACTGTTTTTCTTGCCGTATCTGGCTGGTGAACGGACCCCGCATGCTGACCCTCACGCGCGAGGCTGCTTCATCGGGCTAACGAACAAGCATACCCGTGGACACATGGCTCGAGCCGTTATGGAGGGGGTTACTTATTCGCTCAAAGAAAGTCTCGATATTCTCGACCAATTACAAGTACCGGTCAAGGAAATTCGAGTCAGTGGTGGTGGATCCAAGAGCCCATTGTGGAAACAAATCATGGCGGACGCATTTGGCCAAAAAGCGTGCACGATTAACGCAGAGCAAGGTCCGGCGTTCGGCGTTGCTTTGCTCGCTGCAGTTGGCAATGGCGAATACAAGAACATTGAGGAGGCATGCTCGGCAACGATTAAAGTTGTGGAGCGAACTGCCCCCAAGAAAGCTTCACAAAAGGTCTACGACAGTGGCTTTCCGGTTTATCAGTCCCTCTACAAAGCGCTCAAGAATAGCTTTGCAGATATCGCTAAACTGTAAACTACCAGATTCTGATCCAAGCATTTATGAGAGCTCCACGTTTCCTTGTTCCCGATGTACCGGATTTCGGATTGGTTGCTTTACCGGAAACCGAGTCGCATCATGCCACAAAGGTTCTCCGTCTAAAAGTTGGCGAAAGTATCGAGCTCTTTGATGGAGTCGGATATGTTGGAACTGGTGTCATCGTGGAGTTGGGGCGGCGTGATGTGACAGTGCAAGTGTCGCAAAAGCGATTCGCTCCTTATGATCACTTCGGCAGATTGACTTTGGCGGTCGCTTTGCCGAAAGGTGATCGACAACGTGGCACAATCGAAAAACTGACTGAACTCGGCGCAGACCGTTTGGTACCGCTAGAAACTAACTTTAGTGTTGCTGAGGTGAACGATCGCAATGCAAATCGATTGGACCGGTACGCGATTGAGGCTTGTAAGCAAAGTCGGAGGAATCGGCTCGTACAAATCGACCCGTCGATGAATACGACGAATTTTTGCCGTGAAATTCGAACCGTACTACAGGCTGGCATTCGCACTTGGGTCTTGCATCCTCCCGACACACAGTGCAGATTCGATTCCGTTCCAGTCCTATCCACACAATTTCTGACCAAACCACTGGCCGGTGTCATTTTCGCCATTGGGCCCGAAGGGGGATTCTCTGATAGCGAAATAGCTAGCATGATGGAGGCGGGGGCGGGGCTTCTGAGTCTTGGTGATCGTATACTCCGCGTCGAAACAGCAGTAGCAGTCGCTTGTACATTAGGTAGTTTATGGGTTGGACAGAGCCGAGCAAGCCAATCAAGCGAAGGTCCTCTCATTGGCTCCTAGATTTATGTTAATCCTGTTGTTGGTTTAATAAGGCACCCTGAGATTAAGTACCTCTCTAGATTTGCGACTTACCTTTTGATTGCATGTGTACGCTTTTATCAGCGTGCCATAAGTCCTCTTTTGGGTTCGAATTGTCGGTTTTCACCTACCTGTTCACACTACATGGTGGAGGCAATCCAAAAGTATGGGCCGATCAAAGGAGTTGCAAAGGGAATTTGGCGGATCTGCAGGTGCCATCCATTCTGCAAAGGTGGGTACGATCCTCCCTAGAACAGATGCAATAAAAAAGCTGATTACAGGATACGAAACAACGCAAAAATGCTGGCATTCGTACCTTGTGTAGATCTTTGGGATTTAATCTTTTCCCTGGGGTGTACAGGAGATTTCCGTTTTAACAAAAATTGAAAAAATCCACTAATCTTCGAATTTCCATGATTAGGTTGTACCGATTGTGCCGATCGCAACCCCACAGTCGTATTGCAACACATCGCACCAATTTGGTATTTCCGCAGGTGACGGAGCTTCCAACGAACTACTTCACGGAATAATCACAGGCTACCAGTGTTAGGGAAAAGAACGCGAACCCCGAGAATCTTCCAAGCGCCGATCTTTTGGTCGGTCTGCTTAGGACTGATTTTCACGGTTGTCTTTTACAAGCTGCTGGGCCTTAGTCCGAGTCGCATGGCCTTGTTGCATCGCTATGCAACTTGCCATGAAGTGGCCTACATTTCTGTCGCGTTCTTTTTCACAGCCCTTTGTGCACTCATCTACAAATTCCTGGAGTCGGTCAAGCAGGATCGGCTGACCGGTCAATGCGAATCGGTTGTAGAAGATATCAAAATCGCGAGATCGACCGAATCGTTTGAGGACGAAATATCGCAATTGAGTTGGCTTGAGGCTGTATGGAAATCCCAATCGGTTTCGGTGTACACCAGTGTATTTGGAGCTCGGGTACGAGAAGTATTGGGTGTGCAAAATCGTCGACGTACACTCGTTCATCTGGATCAGGATTTGAAGAACTCTGAGGAGTTTTACGCGGATGAGCAACACGATAGCTATGCTATGATCCGGATTATCACCTGGGCAATGCCGATGCTTGGCTTCCTGGGGACTGTGATTGGTATCTCTGCAACCTTAGGTCAGATGGATGCCAGCAAGCTGGCGAGCGGTTCACAAGAGGCGATGAATGACCTGACGAAAGGTCTTTACGTCGCGTTTGATACTACCGCAGTTGGTTTGGTACTAACCATGATGGTCATGTTCATTCAATTCACGGTTAACAAGTCGGAACTGAAAGTTCTTCAGCGAATGAACCGCCTAGTTGAAGATTTGTTCGGCTGCTGTTTAGCGGCCACGCCACAGTTGGCGCAGTTGCCTGGGGTCGATACTGCATTCGAACATATGACCAGGCGTTTAATGGGAACGGTTGAGAAGCTGATCAAGAAGCAATCTGAGCTTTGGCAGAACTCTTTGGAGCAAAGCCAGGCCCGATGGACGGCATTAAGCAACGACACACAAGCATTGCTCAATCGATCTCTAGCTGAATCCGTTACGAATGCACAACAGTCGGTCCATGAACCGGTGCTGGCAATTCACAAGCAGATAGCGGTCAAACAAACCGAGATTGCTAACAAGCAGAGCGATGCTATTGAGCAATTCAATGCAGCGCAGCTGGCTTGTCTGGCACAGTTGCGGGCGGATGTTTTCGCGTTTCAAAGTAAGATCGCGGAACAGATTCAAGCGACCTTGGAGCAGCAGGAATCCCTGCAGCATCTTACTAAGCGAATCTTGGATCTGAGCGAGAACGCTTCGGTTATCTCGGCCATGGAAGAGCCAATACAACGCGTTTTGCTTAGGATGACCGATATCGATCGATTTCATGATGCTGCGATATGCTTGACCGAAGCAGTGGCGGTATTGGGAACACAATTGGAACGGCATGGTTATATCGGTCGCACGGCGGCTCGCCGACGAGCCGAAGAGGTTACCAACGAGACTGCAAATGATCCTAACGTTATTCCATTGAGAAGGAAAACGGGATGAGTCGCCGCAAGCGCCGTAGCGATACCATGGCGCCGGCCTTGTTTCCTTTCTTGGCGGTGCTTCTCTGTACCATTGGTGCTCTTATAATGGTGCTTGCTATTACGGTGACAAGCTCTCACGCTTCGGCAAAAAAGGAAGCAGAACTCGCGTTGCTGGAAGCAAAAGATCAATCGAATCTTATCCAGGCTCAATCCAACGAGCTTGCATTTCGCCGCGAGGAAATGAAGAAAGATATCGAACATCGACGTCAAGCTTTGCAAGAAATAGAAGATCATCTAGCACGCTTGAAAGACGAACTCTCATCATTGGAGGATGGGCTGAAGAAGCTTAACGATGAAAACGTCACGGTAGACGTCTCCATGGAGAGGAAGATTAAGCGCACGGAAGAACTAAAAAAGGAAATCGAGCAAAAGAAACAAGAGATAGAAGCGGAAATCGCCAAAAAGAAAGATCGACGTCCAGCTTTTGCCATCATGCCCTATACCGGACGTAGCGGAACGACTCGTCGTCCCGTTTATTTAGAATGCGTAAAAGACAAGGTCATTATTCAGCCCGAGGGAATCGTTATTGAAAACAAAGATCTCGTTCCGCCTGGCCCAGGTAATCCTCTAGCCACCGCTCTACGTGTTTTGAGAAACGCCTACACAGAACGAGACTCGCAGTACGGCTTTACCCAGCCCCCTTATCCGCTTTTGATCATTCGCCCTGATGGCATCGAGACGTATGCTCGAGCACGTACGGCGATGAGTAGTTGGGACGACCAATTTGGTTACGAATTAGTCGAAGCGGATATGAAACTTGCCTTTCCGCCAGGGGTTCCAGGTCTAGATAAATCCCTAGCAGATGCAGTCGCTGACGCGAAGCAACGTCAAAAAGCGCTAGTTCTGGCAAACCCACGACTGGCTCGCGAGCAAGAACTCGGTGCGGATTCGTGGGACGATCCCATTTCAAAAAACAGCTCGATTCGCACGGGCTTTGGAGGAGAAGGTAGGCAAGACAACACGAGTCTGCCAAATGAGGGAAACTGGCGGATGGTCTCGCCGGTTGTTGGCTATCAAGGAAACGCGTCTGATGCTTCCCAAGGGCAGGACGGCCGATCCGGTGAAACTAGCTTTTCCAACAATGGACCAACTTCTGGAAGCGTGATTCCTGACAGTGCGTTTGGTTCATCCGCTTCGGGCGGTTCTCGCGGTGAAGGTAACGGCCAAGGCGGCGATGTGGCTTCATCAGCGAACAATGCCGCAAGCGGTGGAGTTGTCGGCGGCGTCGCATCCGGCGGCAGTACAAATACTAGCTCCCAGCCAACTTCCGGAGCCAACTCTGGCAACAACAGTAGCTCTTCGAACTCCGTATCAAATCAAGCAGGTTTGATCTCAGGTTCGAACGGCAACTCGAGTACTGATCCCAATAGCGGCATGCCAAATGATTTCCGGGATCAACGAGGCTCTGACCAGTCAGGCACAGTGCAACAAAGTGTTAGCCAGAAGTCTTCAGATGAAACTCAAGGTACAGATGCCTCAACGGCTAACGGCAACAAAACAAGACACGTCAGCAGCGATGGTGATCTCAAACCAATTTCGGTCGGTGCAGGCAAAAACTGGGCTCAAGCGAAAGCTGAAGGCAAAGCGACACCGGTAACGAGGACGATCAAGATCATTGCGTTGAAAGATAAGTGGTTGGTGGTTGCAGACTCTTCACGATTAGAAATCGAAGCTAACATTCTCCACCAAGAAAAAGGTCCCCAAGTCGCCTCGGACGAACTCGCAAAAGCGATCCGTTCACGGGTTGACGCGTGGGGCCCGTCTGTCCCAGGGGGTTATTGGGTACCTACCGTCGAAATTCACCAAGCCAGCGATGCTCAGCTTAGTGTCGGACGCATGGAAAGGTTGCTTGAAGGTAGCGGTGTCGACTTGAAGATTGTTCCTCTGCAATTGCCCCGTAACTAGGTATTGGTATGGGTCGAAGACATAATGAAGAAGAAATGGCAGGTGAAGATTGCTTCCTAGACACCATAGCCAATTTGATTGGAATCATTATCATCCTAGTCGTCATTGTCGGAGCGAGGAGCCAATCTTCGGCAAGAGAGATCGTCGGGCAGGAGATTAAGGCAGAGCAAGAAGAGCTCAAAGCACCAATTGAAAAAGTCATGATGCTCGAGGATGATCTCGCAAAACAAGCCGCCGATCTTCAACGATACGAGCTTGAATTGGCGTATCGATCCAACGAACGAATGTTGACGCTAGATCAAGTGACGATTGCGAAGGGTAAAATCGAAAGCCAAGTCAGCGAACTTACAGAAGAAGAACGTAATCAATTCGAAATTGATCGTGAGCTTACGCAATTGGAGCAACAGTTGGCAGACCTTATGGGGCAGCAAGGTACGCTTCCTGACAGCGAAGTTCCGCCGATCGTTTTGCAACATCTTCCGACCCCGATGGCGAAGACGGTATTCGGCCACGAGATTCATGTGATGATGGCAGGAAACATGGTGTCGGTGATTCCATGGAACGAATTAGTGGATGCCCTTAAGCGTGAGGCGAGAGGTGCCGTCGAACGTAATACCCAACGCGATCGATTTACCAACGAACTCGGTCCTATCGGTGGCTTTACGATGAAGTACACGCTCAAGAGCCAAACTGGGATGATGAGTGATGGCTCTAGAACCGCAATGGGTCGCATGGTGGAATTGGATCGATTTACGTTGACTCCCGAACCTGATTTGTTGAAGGAAACGGTCGAGCAAACCTTAAAAACTGGTGGACGGTTAAGAGCCGAATTAGCCACGCACCAGAATCAAAACACTACCGTTACCGTCTGGGTCTACCCTGACAGTTTTGGTGCCTTCCGCAAATTAAAGGATACCCTTTTTCCAGAGGGCTTTTTGTGTGCCGCACGTCCTCTACCTTTTGGTGTGCCGGTCGGTGCCTCTCCGAATGGTTCCTCTTCAACGGCACAGTAGTCAGCGGCTTAAAGAGTAGTGGGCCGCGAGTTTGTTGGTGTCGATTTTTACCCATTTATTCCACATCTCTAAGCTGACATTTGCCAACGACTTAGGTAGATACTTTTTACAGGCTTCATAATCGTACAGCGATTGAAAAAAAGCAGACCTGTCGTCTAGCTCGACAAGACCATCACGACTTGCTTGATCCAACTCGTCATATTGATACTGAAGTAGGGACTCAATTTCCTGGATTATCTCTTGTGTGAACTCGTCGATGCGGACTTTATCATCACCATTTCGTTGCTGGTTATCAACTTTTGCTGAAACGTCAATCGTGAAACCTCGGCTGAAGATGCTACCAACCATGGCTTGTAACCGTGGATCTGTCGTAATGGCAACGTGATCCATTTCATGTTTCAACAATCGGTCCTTCCAAGGTGCCTCGGGGGAGTAGGTCGTTGGAATAATGATGACATGATTTACGCTGACATCCCTTTTGGTATAGCGAATATCAAGTAATAACATTCGCTCACCATCTATCGCAGTTGCCCGAGGTGTGCGGTAGATAACCTTGTAGTCGAGTTTAACTTGAAATCGGGTCAGTGCCGCTTTCCCGTACGATGCCAATATAGAATCATCGACTTGGATTTCGACTTTACCACGATTGATCAATCGCACGTATTCACCAGGAGCCGATGCTAACCAAGGATGTGGAGTTGGGCGATTATTGTCATCAGGATATCCTAGCAGCGGCCGAGACAAACAAGCTGCAAGGAAGAGCAAACATCCCAGCAGGACGATCATGTGCCGAGTCATCAATGTTACCGGTCCAGTTCTAACCATCTCGATCCATGAAAAATGATATTGAGAGCAGTATTGATCCTTTTAGAAGTAAATTGTAGCCATATTAGGACGATGAGGGGGGCATGCAGGGCGGTCGCGTGGTAATTTTTGGACCTGGACGAATTCAAAAAATCGCTATAGTGTGCGTATCGCGGATCGTGGATTTCTTCTTCCCTCACCCCTCCTAACCTGGTGCTACGTTGTCGCAAATCAACTCCAGAAATTTAAATGATCAATCGCTTGGAATATGCCGCTCGGCGTTGGGGCATGCACAATCCTGGAGGATCGCTGCACACTCATTAAATTGCGGTGCGACCGTGGTCGACTTTGGTGTTCATACGACTGGTGGAATTCTCGCAGGACAAAACCTCGCGAGAATTTGTCTTGCCGACCGGGCCAAAGTTACCGTACACCCCGCTGATAGTTCGATTGGTCCATGGCCACTGATTCAGGTCTACACCGAGGATCCTGTGCACGCATGCATGGCCAGCCAGTATGCAGGATGGCCTGTGCAAAGCGAGGGGTTCTTTGCCATGGGCTCAGGTCCGATGCGAGCTAAGCGAGGCCGCGAGCCGGTTTTGGAATCTTTAAAGGTCAGCGACGCAAGCGACTTCGCAGTCGGCGTATTGGAATGCGATACGCTTCCTGATTGTAATATCGCTTCTCTTGTCGCCTCGGAGTGTAAAGTACCTACGACCAACGTTTTCTTGTGCGTAGCTCCGACACGGTCCATCGCAGGTACCGTACAAGTAGTAGCGAGATCAGTGGAAACCAGTCTTCATAAATTGTTCGAATTGGGGTTTCCTCTAGATGCTATCGTTCATGGTCATGGGGCAGCCCCGCTACCACCCCCTGCCGTCGATTTCGTTGAGGGAATTGGACGAACCAATGACGCGATTTTGTATGGAGCGCATGTGACGCTTTGGGTAGACGCCGAGGATGGTGTGATAGAATCGGTGGGGGCTCAGGTGCCGAGCAGCCACTCCAAGGATTACGGTCGCCCGTTTGCCGAGACGTTCCGTGGGTACAAGTGTGATTTTTATAAGGTGGATCCAGGTCTGTTTAGCCCGGCAATGATCACGATTGTAAATCTAAAGTCGGGCAAATCCTGGAGATGGGGCACGCTGCGGCCTGATCTTTTGCGCCAATCCTTTGGCGAGCATTATCAGGCATAGGCTGCTGGCTCAACAATTGATCGGTTCTATGTTAGACTGGTGAGACAATAATCCTTACCACTAGACCCACAGGATCGCATCATGAGCCTCCCTCAAAATCAAAACCGCCGTCGGTTTCTTTCTAGCCTCGCGGCCACTTCCGCTTGCGTATCCATGGCCTCCAGTGCACGCTCCGGGGTCGCTAGGAGCTTTTCGATGTCGAATGATGAGATTCGCCTCGGATTTATTTCTTGTGGTGGTCGAGCGAATGAGCATTTAAGTACCTTCACAAAGTTCAAGGGAGCAGCGGTAACGGCGTTATGCGATCCAGATAGTTCGAAAGTGGAGCGGGCACGCACACAATTCGCTCCACAAGCAAAAGGATATTCGGATCTTCGTAAACTGATTGATGACCCGAACGTCGATGCCGTAGTCATAGCGACTTGCAATCACTGGCATTGCTTGGCTGCCATTTGGGCCATGCAAAATGGGAAAGACGTCTATGTAGAGAAGCCCTTGTCACATAGTCAATGGGAGGGCCAACAAACCATTGCGGCCGCTCGCAAATACAACCGCATTTGCCAAGTAGGGACTCAGCAACGCTCCGATCCGATGCAAAAGGAGATCAAAGCATTTTTGCATGAAGAAAAGGGCATTGGAGAAATTCTATCTGCACGCGTCAATCGCTATGGAGTCCGAAAATCGATTGGGTTGCGTTCGACGCCGTTGCCTATTGATCCCAAGATTGACTACGACCTGTGGCTTGGGCCTGCACAAGATCGCCCCATTTTCCGCGAGAACTTTCATTACGATTGGCATTGGGACTTTAATACAGGGTCCGGTGAAATGGGTAATTGGGGTGTTCACGTTCTGGATGATTTACGCAACAACGTGTTCCTCGATAAAGTCAATTTGCCAAAACGCATTTTTGGTGGCGGAGGTAGGGTCGTTTGGAATGACGCGGGAGAGACTCCTAACGTGCATTTTGTGTACTTTGACACAGGGACCATTCCTGTTGTCATTGGGCTCAGCAATTTGACTGAGGGTACCGGGTCGGACAAGCAGCCCAAAGTTAAGGGGCCCGGCAGTGGCTACATTGCTTACGGTGAAGGTGGTCGGCTCGAAGGTCAGCGCGGAGGAGCTGTCGCATTCGATTCTAAGGGCAAGGAAATCAAACGATTCCGAGGCAACAGTGGCAACGGTCTTCATCAAGAGAACTTCCTTAAGGCAGTTCGAACGCGAGATGCGTCGATATTGGCAGCAGATGTCCAGGTGGGTCATGATTCCACCGGTTGGTGCAATTTGGCAAACATTGTGTATCAGACAGGTGAGGCTTTTTCGATGGATGCAGCTGAGCAAGTGGAGTTGCCCGAATGGCGTGCATTATTGGCTGAAATGAAAGATCATTTGGCGGCTCATTCTCTGGAAATGGAAGACACAAATCTACGAATTAGTAAAATGCTCCAATTCGATCCTGTAAAAGAGGTCTTCATCGGTGACGGATCGCAGGATGCAAATAAATACTTAAAGCGTGAGTATCGCGCCCCCTATTTGGTTCCTGAGATCGCTTAGTCATTGTCGCTAATCTTACGATTCTTGAAAACAGTACTATAGGAGTTGGAATTGGATAGGCAACCAAAAGAACTTCGGTCCAGTCGTTGGTTCGTGAAAGATGATTTGCGTAGTTTTGGGCATCGTTCACGTCTGAAAGGGATGGGGTTTGATGATACCGATTATCTCGGGAAGCCCATCATTGCGATTCTTAACACGTGGAGCGATTTGAACACATGTCACTCGCATTTTAAGGCTCGAGTTGACGAGATAAAGCGTGGCGTGTTGCAGAGTGGTGGTTTTCCGGTCGAGATTCCGGTTGTGAGTTTGGGCGAGATGCTCATGAAGCCGACTACCATGCTTTACCGTAACTTGTTAGCGATGGAAACTGAAGAGGTTCTGCGCTGTCATCCTGTTGATGCAGCGGTACTGATGGGTGGTTGTGACAAAACGGTGCCAGCCATGATTATGGGAGCGATCTCGGCGAACATACCGTTTGTATTCTTTCCCGCCGGTCCCATGTTAAAGGCTCGATGGAAAGATCAAACACTTGGCAGCGGTACGGATGCTTGGAAATACTGGGCAGAACGATGTGCGGGTAATCTGTGTGATGGGGATTGGAAGGATATAGAAAACTGCATTGCTAGGTCTGCAGGAACGTGTATGACCATGGGAACTGCATCCACGATGGCGTGCATAGCCGAGACGCTTGGGGTTACGTTACCGAATGCGAGTTGTATACCTGCCGTGGTGTCTGAACACAGTCGTCTAGCAGTGGCAACCGGACGAAAAGCGGTGGAATTGGCGACGAATCAAATGTCGCCCTTGTCATTTTTAACGAGACAGCATTTCGAGAATGCGCTCATGGCACAATTAACCTTGAGTGGCTCCACCAATGCCATTGTCCACATGATAGCGATGGCGGGGCGCGCAGGCATTCGATTGACGCTGGATGATTACGATCGAATTTCACGAGAAATACCTGTGCTTGCCGATTTGCGGCCAAGTGGTCGTTTTCTAATGGAGGATTTTTATAACGCTGGGGGACTGTCGGGATTGCTCAATCGACTACGAGATAAACTCCATTTGGAAGCGATTACGATCAATGGTCAGACGTTAGGGGAGCAGATTGGGGGAGGGTCGGTTTTGGATGACAATATTATTCGGACACGCGACAATCCCCTTTGGCCAGAAGGGGGGACATGCGTATTGCGAGGTAATTTAGCCCCGAACGGCTGCGTGATTAAGACCGTGGCATCTGATCCTAAGCTGCACAAACACAAAGGGCGTGCCGTGGTATTTCGCTCCTACGGTGATCTTAAGGCACGGATCAATAGTCCCGATCTAGAAGTGACGCCTGAGAGTGTTCTGGTCATGCAATGCGGGGGGCCGATTGGTGCCCCGGGATTCCCGGAATGGGGCATGTTGCCTTTGCCGGAGAAGCTGCTTAGGCAAGGTATAAGAGACATGGTTCGCATCTCGGATGCACGCATGAGCGGGACCAGCTATGGAACGTGTGTGCTGCATGTGTCGCCAGAATCGCACGAGGGAGGCCCACTGGCGTTGGTCGAAAACGGAGACTATATCGAATTGGATGTTGCAAGCCGTTCCATTGAATTACTAGTTGAAGAAAGTGAGCTTGCTAAAAGACGAGCGGCATGGCAAAAGCCTGCACCGAAATGGGAGCGAGGTTATTTAAAGATGTTTTCTGAACATGTGACTCAGGCTCATCAGGGATGTGATTTCGATTTTCTGCATGGTAACACGGCCGGTTTGGAACCGGAAATCTAGCGTTGCGATCCTCCCAGGGTAGCCGAAGTCGCCAAGACTTTGGATGGGGGCTGGGCCATGATTGAGATTCATAGTTTGATCGGATACCACGAAACCCCAAACCTCAAAAACGACTGCGACGGCTGACCAAGTATTCGGTGATGGCCTTATCGTAAGGCATGCTGGTATCGAGCGGAACGTAATCAATTTTTGATTCGCTCAAGCCCTTCTTCAGGTCGGCGCGGAACTTCTGTACGTTCTCTTTGTATTCTTGGCAAATGTCGTCTGCGTTGACGCTAACCGATTGCTTTGTTTCCGGATCCTCAAGCTGTACCAAGCCTGTAAACGGAAACTCAACCTCGGCTTCGTCCAATACATGAAATACGATGACGTCGTGTCCCGCATGCTTTAATATGCGAATAGCCTCCAACGTGGGGTCGATGTCTGCCAACAGATCGCTCATCAACATAATCAGCGACTTGTGCTTAAGCATTGACGCCAATTGCAGGAGTGGTGACTTTAATTCGGTCTGCCCAGCAACCTTGAGCTTAGTCAATTGACTGAGAATGGCGCCAAACTGGCTGCGGCGGGATTTTGGTGGTAAATTCGCGCGGATTTTTTGGTCGAACGTGATCAACCCCACGGGATCCTGCTGCATAAGCATCAAGTACGATAATGCTGCCGCAAGGCAGATGCAGTAGTCGAACTTAGTTAAATTTTGACGGTAGGTGTAGTCCATGGATTGGCTCAAATCCATGACGATATACCCGGTTATGTTGGTCTCTGCTTCAAATTTCTTGACGTAATAGCGTTCCGTTTTCGCGTACGCTTGCCAATCGATATCTTTGGGATCGTCCCCTGGGGCGTAAAGGCGGTGTTCGCTGAATTCCACAGAGAATCCATGATAGGGACTCGAATGCATCCCCTGTAAGAATCCCTTTACGATCATTTGCGCTCGAAGATCGAGTCGCTTAATCTGGGATGCCAATTCGGGCTTGAGATATTGCTCTACACTAACCATGAGAATGGCCCTTTTGCTCTACTAGCGGATGTTTGCGATCGTCGCCAAAAAGTTAGTGCATTGCACCATTACAAAGATTCTACCACGCTAGTGCGGTAGGCGATGATGGCGGGAATAACTCCAGCCAAAATACCTAGAACAATCATTCCAGGTACCAACCACAACTCCTGAGGAGCCGCTGAGTCCAAGAAACCAATCGTGGTGCCTGTCGCTTTTTGGGTCCAGAGGTTACTAATCGGGCCGGCCAAGTGGCCCACGAACCATCCGCAAAATCCGCCAACTACCGCAATGATCGTCGATTCGAGGAGAATGATCATAGTTATATGATCGCGCGATGCGCCTAACGATCGCATGACCGCAATATCGCGTTTGCGTTCGCTCATGCTGTTGTAAATGCTCACCAAAATACCAATAGCGCTAACGACACAAACCAAGCTAGTTAGGAGAAAGAGTCCAAAACGAACAGGCTTCACGAAGGTTTCCAGCAGTTGCGTAATCACACTTATGGGAGATACTGCCGTTGCATAAGTCGACTTGTTTACTTGTTTTTGGAGCCCGATCGCTGCCGCACCACCAACCCCACCAGTCTTGATTAGAACAGCGGTAACTTCACGCTTCTCGACATGTAGACGGACTTTTGATAGGCGAGACTCCCGTTCTGGGGCTACCGCGCTTCCCTTGACTTCGATGCCATCCTGATCACGATCTGGTGCAATGTGTCCTTCGAGGAGATAAAAGCCTTCCATGTTGACAAAAGCTCCACGATCGTTCGGTGTTCCCGTTGGTTCAAGGATGCCTACAATACGAAAGCCGTCATCATGCTGCTCTCCTCCCTCCATTCCATGTGATGCAAAAACTTCGTCTCCGATTTTGAGGTTCATGACCCTAGCTACTTCGCTGCCGATCACCGCTTCGAAGAATCCATTTTCCTCAGAGTAATCGACGAAATTACGTCCTTCCGCAAATTCATACTCCTTGTCACCATCCCGACCGTGCTTAAGCAAGTTAAAGTAATCTGGAGTTGTGCCAACACATCGAAACGGCCCAACATAATCCCCCATGCACATCGGGATCGCAAAACCGCCGCCGGTATAAGAGGAATACTTCCCCTTGCGATCCGGTTCGTCGAGCTTGCCACCAATCTTTTGGAAATGTTCTTGCCGTGCTTTTGCACCAGGAAGAAATTCCATAAAGGCAGTGTAAGGTATATTCTCGACCGGTTCGCTCAAGAACATCACAGTATTAAAGGTCAATTGGACCGAACTGCCCTTTGCACCGATGATCAAATTGTAGCCAACATTGCTGGTTTGTTCGAATGTTCGTTCGATCATTCCCGCAATGGTGAGTACCAATACGACTAATGCGACCCCCAAGGACATGGAGATCATGGTCAGTAAACTAGGGAGTCGTCGGTGAAACAGATTGCGAATCGCGATTCGGATCAAGCTCATAAGTTTAGGCCTCAACTCCCGCTTGCATAGATGTTGGCGCAGTCGACGACTTGGTCCGATGCATCAACGCTTGATTGATTTCTTCAAAGCGATCGACCCGACCAAATTTGCGGGCTACTTCGTCGCTATGAGTCACAATAAGGATGGCGACCTGTTCCGCACGGCAAACGTCTTGAATCAATTCGATAATCGTTGCCTGATTGGTAGGGTCTACATTGGCTGTGGGCTCATCGGCCAACAACAAACGGGGTTGGTTCGCTAATGCTCTCGCAACAGCCACTCTTTGCTGCTGTCCTACCGATAGTTGCTTGGGAAGATAATTCAAGCGGGAACCCAGTCCTACTTTTTCCAGCAACTCTTTCGCCCGAGCATGACTGACTCCCTTGCGTGAAAACTTCATGCCGATTTTCACGTTCTCAATAGCGGTAAAGGCAGGAAGCAAGTTAAACGTCTGGAATACGTATCCCATCTTCGCCGCGCGGATACGATCTCTCCCCGCTTCGGAATACTTCGTTAATTCCACTCCATCGAGCAAAATGGATCCCGAGTCACATGAAACTAAGCCAGAGATGATGTGAAGTAAAGTGGTCTTTCCACATCCGCTCTCACCTCGCAAAACGACTTGTTCGCCAGCAGCGATAGCAAAGTGCGGGATATCGAGGATCGGCAGATTTTCGCCGGTCGGTTCGCGATACGATTTCTTTAGATTGGTGATGTTTAACATGGGTTCTTATACGCCGCGTGGCGAGGACGGTTCGCTTGTAGAGCTATCGTCCTTGGACGCGTCCCTTCATGGCCCTTTGCATTTCTCGTTTGGCATCATTCTTTTTGAGGGTTTCCCGTTTATCGTGGGATTGCTTTCCTTTGCATAGGCCAATGACACATTTCGCGATTCCACGATCGGTGAAATAGACGCGAAGTGGGACGAGCGTTAGGCCACGTTCTTTGGCCCTCCCCGCGAATCGGCTGATTTCTCGTTTATGCAAGAGTAGTTTTCGAACACGCTTGGTGGGGTGATTCCAAAACGTTGCTTGTCTATACTCATCGATCTCGCAACCGACGAGCCAGAGCTCGCCGTCTTTGATTCTACCGTATGCCTCTTCGATTGAGCAGCGACCGTTTCGGAGGCTTTTGACTTCGCTGCCGTGTAGTACCATGCCGCATTCTAGAGAGTCTAAAATCTCATAGTTGAATTTGGCTTTTCGATTTTCGCTGATGGATTTAAAGCTTGCGGCCTTACTCTCCTTCGCCTTGGTCGGGGCAGAAGGCGACTTGGTAGGAGTTGGGGCTTTGTTTTTCTTTTTGCTCATGGTGTAGCCTGCAGTGACGTGGATTCGTATCTGAGTACCGCAAAGGAGTCGTTGGTCTCCGTTTCGGTCGGGTAGATTAGTTTGTCCATTGGGATTGTTTGTCCCTTGACGCGTAGATCCAGGAGGACATATCGGATTTGGTATTTGTTCACAAGCCGTTCCAATTCTGTGTTCGATATAGGCTGTAACTGTTTGAGCTTATCGAATTTGTAAGCATCACTAAGGCGGGCACTCCATTCTACGACTGCTCTCGCATTTTGCGGCATGTCTTTCCATACAGCCAGTTCTGGGCGACGAGTTTGCCATTTGAAACTCTGCTGCCGACGCGGTGTCAACCAGAGTGATGTTTCGTCGGTATTATCATTGATCCAACGACAAACAGCTTTCCAGTCATCGTACTCCTTTAGCCTTGTTTCCAACGGGTCCGATTTCAATGAGAAACTCTGTTTTTCGCCAGCCGGAATGTCGGTTTCCGTATTTCTTTGATAACGAGTGACGAGAAGTGAAACTACCAGGACGATACCAATCGCTCCCACGATTCTGCGAGTCTTGCGTTCGTTTTGTGTACGGAGTCGTAATTCTCCAGTTATGATCGCGAACACGATTAAAGCTGCGTAGAGAGGTAATGTAACATCGTTCCAGCGAAACCAGTAAAACCTTAGAATCGAGGAAGCGAAACTAGGCGTGAGGTGACTAAAAATCAGGTCGAACACTAGGCCAAACAAGGCGAATCCGAACGCAGCCATGCAAACGACTAGAAGGAATTGGAATTGCTGGGGAGCTTCGCGAATCCAGCTGCTTTTGGTTCCAATTAAAGGATCTGTATTCGCATCGTTACCCCACCGAGGACTGCGATTCCACCAAGCATAGCGAGCTATCAAGTGTAGGGAAAAGGTCGCAATGACAAGTATTGTGAATCCTCGCCAGCGTGGTTCATTAAATTTAATCGGAGACAAGTGATGGCCAAGGCGGTTGTAGACTTGTTCCATTGCACTCAGCGTTGCCTGATCCCGAGGTGTGTCCAAGTCCATGAGTACTGCTGGGGTTGCTCCGGCCACGAATCCGATACCACATAAGATAAGTCCTAGGAAATGCGTGCGAATCAATTGCCCGAAAGGCCGTTTTTTCCAAAGAGCCTCGATAACAAAAAGAGCGCACACCGCGGTCGCGCTAACCCAAAGACCCGAGATGACGTGGAACCAGTTACCAAGCCCCAACAGCAGCCAACCAACCGTTGGCTTCGCTCTCGCAAGGGCAGCCAAACCGCCAAAAAGAAACGCGTAAGCGAGCCCTTTGGATTCGCATCCACCTACAACCCATTCTCCTGCCCAAAGGCCCCACTCCATTCCCACCAGCCACAAGGCAGCGAGGACAGTGGAGGGGATCGATTCGCTGATACGTAACGAGTTGGTTCCAATGGATTTGGCAGGATGCAACGCGCGGTCATCGCTTCCCTTGAAGATTCCTTGGCAAAGCGACGTCCATCCCCATGCTATTGCGATCCATGTGAAGAAACGTCCGGCCCAAACGGCGGACTCTAGCGGGAGCCAAAGAGTTAGAGATCCGAAGAAAAAGTAAAAAGCCCAGTGAGCATTTCCGGAGCTCAAAAACAGGTCCCCAGGAGCAAAATTGGGATCCCAAAAATGAGCCGCCTTGGTCCAATAGTGGATTTCGTTCACTTCCGGTACGCGGCTAGCCGCATACAGAAAAAAGAGCAAGAAAACGCCAACAAAATCGACCGCAAACCATTCATGCCAGCGTTTCGGCTGCAAAGAACTAGGGCTAGAAACCTGCATTTCGTCGGTTGTCACGCGTTAATCAATTGGTGAAAGTTACTCGGTCACCGAAGTGGCCAAAAGAAAATGCCGCCGAAAAATTGTCATAACTAGGCCTAATTTGCAAAAAAACGTTACAGAATTGTACGCTTTTTCTTGACTCGCACATCATTGCACCTAGAGTTGATCATAACGGATCGTGGACCAACCTCCCTGCTGGGGAAAAACGGCGTTGGTCTTAACGCGTATGCAACAGGAAACAGGAGATGGGTATTTTGCCCACGGATTCGAGGAAGGGAAGTCATGTTAGTATTATCTCGAAAGAAGAACGAGAGCATCGTCATCAATAACGAGATCACCATTGTGGTGGTTGAGATTCGTGGCGACAAAGTTAGACTCGGGGTTGAAGCGCCCCGCGAGGTGCCCGTGCATCGTCGTGAAGTTTACGACGCAATACAGCGAACCGAGAGTCAAGAGCCTGAGAAATCGGAAGATTAGTCAACGTTCCTCTGGCTCATTGATCAATTTCTGTTCTCTCTGTCGCCTTGTCCCCGCGGACATTTTTCTTATTCGCGACCTCTTATTGTTGATTCCTTGAGAGTACCTCATCGTTAGTCGTTATAGTTTTTTTTGAGTTTTGACTCCAGTCAAGAAGCGTTTCTCACCGAAAACTTGCTGACGAGACAAAACAATCTTTCGTATTG
>Ga0315899_10000464_pt1 | contig 49167 bp, 31 predicted proteins | sample LakEriMetagenome_2_FD_203518 | JGI IMG/M metagenome (GOLD analysis project Ga0315899, IMG submission 203518) | Freshwater fungal communities from buoy surface, Lake Erie, Ohio, United States - Buoy 4 MA112 | ecosystem: Environmental > Aquatic > Freshwater > Lake | place: USA: Lake Erie, Ohio...
GATTTCCGTACCCAATATGAGGAGTATCTATGTACTCCACCAATTCTTTATCCGAGGGGATTGGCCAGAGGAGGATCTGGGAATCTTCGACAAGACACATATCCAAATGATGTCGAAGCAACGCCTGCGGCGGTGGACGGCATCGTCCGGGTTAAGGCTCGAGCGATGGTACGATGCGTATCCTTGGTGGCAACCTAGAAAAATGAAGTTGCTCCAATGGATCAATTTCCTCTCGCTCGGTTTGGGTAAGTCATGGCTCATGTATCAGGTGCAGGGTCGATTTCGAAAGATCTCGGCCTGATCGTTTGCAGCCTTACCTCTCATCATGTGACCCCAGTAGGCGTAAGGCGGTGGTCGCCATAGCTTTTAGGCTAAAGTATGCAGTTGCCTGTTGTCGCGCTGTTGCGGCGAGCCGACATCGAAAGGGGATGTCGATAACTAAACGCCGCAACGCATGGGTGAGCGCAGGTTCGTCTGTGGCAGAAATCAGCAGTCCTGTTTGTTCATTTACAATAGCGACGCGGGTGTCCCCCACATCGGTAGCGACAATCGCCAATCCTGCCATCATTTGTTCCAGCAGCGTCATGCTCAATCCTTCGGTCAAAGAGGACTGCACTCCAATCGCACCCTCGCGATAGAGCTGATCGATCGCAACGTCATCGAGCCAGCCAGGAAACTGTACGCGATCGGCGATCCCGAGCCGTTCCGCAAGTTTCCTGGTTTCGTCCGCATACGCTTGCTGCGCCGGCAGCGCGTCGCCAGCCATGATCAACTTGAATCTCAATCCCTCGGTGGCCAAACGCGCCGCGGCCCGAATCACGATCTGTGGGTCTTTGGTCGGGACCATGCGAGCAAGCCAAAGAATATTTGGCTCCGGCGAGTCGCAACGTTCCGTCGCGTCCCGCATGGGGACCCCATTTCGGAAAACCTCTACCCGGCGGTTGCCACCCAATACCGTCTGCAATCGATCAGCAACGCCTTGGGAAGAGCCGAAAATGCGCTGGCATGACCGGATTGCTCTCCGAACGATGCGGTCCCTGTACTGGCTACCCTCTGGTAGTCCGCCCGAATCGTGCCAAGTGAACCATACCTGGGGGCGTCGCCACATCGTTCGCAGGACGAGGTAGCACAGGACAATCGTTGATGAGCCGTGAACGTGTAAAACATCCACCTTTTCATTGATCAAGAGTTTCCTGAGCCGCAGGGCGGCCCGTACTCGTGACCCTATCGAGCGGTCAGCCGACAAGGCGTGTACTTCCACCGGTACGCCACCCTGAGCCGCATATCCACCTGCATCGCGAACCGCGATGCAGATCGACTTCGCTCCGGTTTCTGCAAGGGCCAAGGCAAGATTGTACGCCAATCGTTCCGCCCCCCCTCCACCAAATCGCCCGATCATTTGCGCAATAACGGGTGGACGGGAACTCGAATTACCTTGGCTCAAATGGTCACCGCGACGGGGGTTTTTTGAACCACGACATGATCCAACGTATCGAAGTAGGCTTCGACGTCGTGCCGGACAGCGCCATGAAACGCGATTTCGAGACGATAGGCTTGTTTGCGCATCCAGGCGCGATGTGGCTGAGTTAGCTGACCGATTTCCAGAGGCTTCCCGAAAAACGGTACCGTCTTGCCATCACACGCTCGGAGAAGCGAATGCTGTTGGGCCAACGTCGCTTGCTCGCCACCGACATACATGAAGTACGGGACCAGTAAGAGGTTGTTTCGGTCCGGAGCAAGTGTGCCCCGCCCTGCCATCAGGTGGGTAAATTGGCAAATCATCTGCGAGGGGTGCACCATATCCTCCTCCGCAATTGGAAGGACCGATTTCTTGCCGGCTTTTGATTGGGCATAGAGGAAGGTATCAAAATCAACCGTTCGGCCATGATGGATCGTCACATGATTGAACAGATCGATCGGGCGATGGTGATTCCGAACATGGACCGCATCGAACATCAGTTCGGGTGTCATCACCAGTCGATCGTCCAACTCCACTCCGCAACCTGAATACCATCGATCGCCGAGATACTGGTCCCCTCGTTCGACAATCGCTCCATAGCGTTGCTCGAGCGCATCGGGGTTTATTAAGATCGCATCAAAGTCTTGTAGCAGTGCGTACCTCGTCTTCGTCAGCGCGATGCCGGTCGACCAGCTTAACCAAGCGTAAGCCCATCCCCAACCAATCGCATTCAGGATCCTGGTCTGGGTCGGGGAATAGTAGGCGAATTGAAGCGGTAGTTCCGGGTATTTGTCGCGCATCGATTGCTCGACCGGAAACGTTATCTCGCTCTTCGGCCGGTCGATCACGATGACAATATTTTTGAGGTTTTCGCGATCCTGGCAACTCAGCATTTTCAAATCCGCGCCGATCATGGCGGCTAGTTGCCCATTGCAGCCGATGATCGCCGTATAGCCCGCCTCTGGATTCTCTAGCGGTCGCCAAGCCGCTAACCGACGGAGAACCAGTCGCATTGCGGCTCGCTGGGTCTTGGCCAGCGAGTACTTGATCGGATTGGTGTACTTTCCTTTCAATTGCTTACTGCAGTTGTTACGGATTTCGCGGGTTGTGTGATCGATTCCCCGGCCTTGCTTGAGGCAACTCCTTCTCGAAGAATCTCATAAATCCCGCGAACTTGCTTTGCTTTTGCGGACCAAGTGAACTGTTCAAGAGCTCGTTTGCGGGCAGCGTTCCCTCGAGTGTCGATTGCCGTCGGCTCAGCGACCAACGCAGCGATTTGCTGCCGAAGCCGTTGAATCAGGCTCGATCGATCGGCCAGAGGTATAGTCCATCCCGTTTCGGTTGTCACCAATTCCGCGGGGCCACCGTAATCCACGACGACGGCGGGAACACCCAAGGCCATGGCTTCCAACACAACGCCGCCCCCAAACTCCCGAATACTAGGGAAGGTCAGTAGATCCGCGTCGACGAGGCAGTTTTGAACCTGTTGATGTTCTACCCAACCGAGGAAGGATACCCCGGGGAGCTGGTGACTCGCCACGAATTGCTGAAGCTCTGGCAGCATGGGCCCATCCCCAATGATTTGAAGAGTTACATCCCCGGCGACCAACAGGGGTGCCATCGCCTCGAGCAACATATCGGGACCCTTGTAGGGAACCAATCGGCCCAAGAAAACACATCGAATGGGCCGCTGGGCCGTGCGCAATCTCAACCGAGAGAACCGGGCTGGGTCGACGGCGTTTTCTGGAATGTAGTGACATTTGTCCTGGCACCACGAGGGCATCTGTTCCAATGTCGCTTTCGAACCGCAGAGAATCGCGGAGGCATATTTACGAGTGGATCGATAGCCGGGTAAAGCCTTGTATATCCCTCGCACATAACTGAGCCATTCCTTCTCGCGACGACGTGCAGTATCGAATTGCTTGGGCCACGGAACCCCCCCATTGAGCGGCCCCAAGACAAACGGGACACCCGCGCGAAAACATCGCTTGGCTAACAGGCTGGGAGCGGTCGGCGATAGAGGCGTGAGACGATGGACGATATCGAACTCGCCCGATCGAATTCGAGCGGCAAACTGTTTCCAAACGAGATGTTCAAAGTAGGGATAAGCGATCGACGATAGCGCCATCACGGTTGTCCAGCCTTTTCCGCTTCCCCCGCGCAAGAGACTCGCAAGTTTGTACGCCGGTCGCATCACCGCTTCCGAGTCGATCGCGGTAAAATCGACCGACTCTCGAAGCCCAGCACGCAGAATCGCGTCCTGATTTCGAATCTGGGTCACCAAATGCGCCTGAACATCCGGCAGCGCCGCGATCGCCTGACTGTGCGACCAACCTTCGAGCGGAACACTAGCCCATTCCGGATTGCACGCTTCGGCGATCAAGAGGATTCGCATGTACGTTCGGTAGCAGAATGCTGCACATGGGAAACTTGCGATTTCATCGAAAGGTTCTCTTTGATCAGCGTCGCGCTGCGATCACTAGTAAATTGCTCATGGATGCGTTTCTCAGCCGATTCGCTGAATCGCTTGGTTTCTTCGGAATCCTTTAGAACCTCCTGAATAATCGATGCCATGGATTCAGTATCTTGCGGTGATGTCAGCCAGCCATCCACTCCATCCCGCACCAGTTCCTTAACCCCGCCAACGTCGGTGACCACCACAGGCAAGCCCATGGCCATGGCTTCCATGGTTGCCACTCCGATCGCTTCGTCGTGACTGCCGAGAACGAATAAGTGAGAAGCAGCAAGTGTATCTCGAACTTGGATTTCGCTCACCGATCCGGCAAGCGTTACAAGCGTTTCCGCGCGGAGATCTTTGATCAACTGCTGCAAATTCTCTCGCTCTGGCCCTTCGCCGAGAATCGTCAAATGAACAGGCTGGCCCGATTCGTGGATCATCGCAACGGCGCGAATTACGTCCTGATGTCCCTTGCCGCGATGCAGCCGCCCACAACTGACCAGTTTCCATGGTTCGCCTGGTCGAGGCGGTTCGTAAGGTTGATCCCGATGGAACACGGCTAGATCGACGCCCATGGGAGCGACAGAGATCTTGTTCGGCTGCAAACCCCTGCAGTGGCGGAGAACATCCTGCTTCAGTTGATTCGTAACCGTGGTGCCAAATCGAGCATGTCGCCATTTCGCTTCCTGGTAACCACCGAATGTCGGTAATGCGGAATGAAGCGTGAGGCTGTAGTCTATGTTCCCCAGAAGGTGTGCCATCATCGCGAGCATTGCTGCGTTTCCGCATGAGTGGGCATGGAGATGCGTGAATTTGTTGTGTCGGATGATCGAGATCAGTTGGCCCGCGATTGGAAGCATAGTCAACGCTTTGAGCTTTTCCATCCAGGACGCATCGCCGGCGGTGAGAATGACCCGGGAACATCGAGTCAGTCGGATCGGACCGCTACGAATTAACTCCCAAAGGCCTCTCATTAAACCGGTCGCCGAGAGTGGCATCAGATAGATGCAATCTCGCATTGCCTTCTCCGACCATTCGTGGCAAATGACGTTTGCGGAAGGTCGTCGGGTGCTGATGACGTTGGGCTCGATTCCGATTTCTCGCAGAGCATTCATCTCACGCCAGAAAAAGATGTGCGTCTGTCCAGGCCATTCCGGGATGAACATCGCGAGTTTGCATGTGAGATTCGACACGATGACGTAATAGTTTCAGAAAACCCCGATTCAACGCAGATACGGCGAGGATGGGGTAGCTGCCGCTTCCAACTGCCAATCGAAGTACCAGGAACGGCGGAACAACTGGGCATAGGGAGTCTAAGATCAACCAAAGAGCATTTTCTCGCTCTGCGTCTTGGCGTCTCTGCGTGAGACTTGGCTGTTGCCTGCACTTCCACCCAGATGCTCCGCTACGGCGGACTTGGCAGCGGTAGCTACGGTTTAAGCTCTGACAATTTTGGTGAGGTCGGGATTAGGAATGGCGTTGCGGGTGTCGATGATCAATTGCGACCACTCGGCTAACTGCTCGTGGTTGACGTTTGCGTGGGAAGTCGCGATCAAGACGGCGTCGAACGACCGAATGGTCTGCTCATCCCACGAAATAATCTTCGAACCGGCCCAGTGAGGATGCTCGCGCGTTAAGCGGACGACGGGGATGTAAGGGTCGCAGTAGTCGACTTCGGCGCCCGCGTGCTTGAGCATGTCCATCAGCACATAACCCGGCGATTCGCGTTCGTTGTCGACGTTGGACTTGTAGGCCAATCCCACAAGCAAAATCTTGCTACCGTTGAGTGGTTTCTTTTGAGCGTTCAATGCATCGGTCAGTTTGCGGATCACGTACTCGGGCATGGACGTATTGATCTCGCCCGCCAATTCGATGAACCGCGTCGCACGGCCGTACTCGCGGGCCTTCCACGTGAGATAAAAGGGATCGATCGGGATGCAGTGACCACCCAAACCAGGTCCAGGATAGAACGGCATGTACCCGAACGGCTTTGTCTTGGCCGCCTCGATGATTTCCCAAACGTCGATTCCCATCGCGTCGTAAACCATGTTCAACTCGTTCACAAGGGCGATGTTGACCGAACGGGATTATTTTTTCAAGGAGCTTGGTGGCTTCGGCAGCGCGGCAACTGGATACGGGTACGACCCGTTCGACGGCTTGCGAATAGAGCTCGACAGCTCGCTTTTAACACTCAGGCGTGTAGCCGCCGACCACTTTGGGGATTTTGGCAACTTTGCTGTCTGGATTGCCTGGGTCCTCGAGTTCGGGCGAGAATGCCAAATGGAAGTCGACGCCGGCTTTCAGCCCCGAGCCCTCTTCCAGGACAGTTCGCAGATCTTCATCGGTGTTCCCTGGGTAGTTGGTCGATTCCAGAACGATGAGCTTCTTTTGCCCCTCACCCCCGGCCCCTCTCCCCGCAGCGGGCGAATTGAAGACACAGAGGCAATCCAACGTAGCCAAGTCCGATGATGGAGAGCATTAAGGAAATTTGAAAAAGCTGAGGATGGAGAGAATGATGTCGACCCGAAATGACAGATTACTCGCCATCGAAACCCAAGAGTACGAACTCTTTAGATGGGATTGATAGTGCCACTACACGATGACTAGCAGTCGAAAGTAATTCTCGAAAACTTGAGACATGAGCGATGTCGGCGATCAGCTAAGATTGTTATGACCCTGCTCGCAGAGGATTTGGAGTAGTAACTGATTCAGGGCCCCGGCCAAACACGCTGGTAGGCGGTGCAACAGAGAACATCCATGGCCTTGCGACCGGAAGAGGCCAGGGTTTCTCGCGCTGCGAAAACGGCTGGCGGTCCGGATGTTGTTGTTGCTAAAGGGCGTGAAATCTGGACGTCTTGTTGTGGAGTACCTTACAAAGTGCCGATCGTCTATCGTTAAATGCGGTCGGTGAGGCGCGGACTTCGTTCCCGTGGGCGACCAATCGGATCGGGCACCCAATTCAACAATAAGGCTTGTGGCAGGCTCGAAGTTACAAGTTTCATGCCCATATCAACCCTGGAGTATAAGTCTCTACAACTCTTTCGCAAGCAATCACAATCGCGGTTACAGCGTTTTCATGGCCTATAACAACCTCAGCGATGGACTGTTTCTTTTGTAGCAATCGTAGGGATTAAAGAAATGCCAATCGTGGTAAACGTCGGGCTAATGATTGGGAAACTAGACGTTATTTGTTAGCCCGCATTTCGAACTAACGACGCGACTTGCAAACAATCTCAATAGCAATATCCTCGAAATCCCAACCCGCAGTATGAGGGCGTGTTGCTTTAATGGCGTTTTGAGAAACAAGCATTAGCCGCAGGGCGCTAGCCCACGGTTAACGGCGGACAACCGGACGCTAGCGCGTTACGGCTAATTAAAGCAACAAGCCCATGAGCGAGGGATAATGTCCCCGGGGAATTACCTTGCGTACGGGCGTGTTGTTTTAATCACATTTCGAAAAACAAGCATTAGCCGCAGGGCGCTAGCCCACGGTTAACGGCCGATAACCGGACGCTAGCGCGCTCGCGGCTTATTAAAGCAACACGCCCTTTCATGTCGGGTTATGATCGATGTTATCTCCAAGGCGCGGCACTAGTGACCCTAGATACCCAGTTAACGTTCCTGCGAGGACGGATACTTTCGCGGCAAGGTTGATTCTCCCAGAGCGATTTTTGCCGTAATGGTAACAATCATTCGAAACATAACTGCCGGCACAACCGCTACCTGCGGATGCAATCATTGCATTCCTGCCACTCATACCTAATACGGAGAGTCCAACTCAGTTCGGTCCTTTACAGATTGATGTTTTCCGATTGACAGCTAGGATGAACTGAAGAGTTCGTTGGCTTGGTGTTACCGGGAATTGCAATAAGGCAACCAATCTGGGACTTCCGTCCAACGGGTTGTTATGAACCCATCATTCAGAAGATTTTCTTGGAGTAACGGATCTGAGTTACCGCATTCGTCAACAACTTTACCGCCGAAACCGCCTATCATGACCGAGCTTGCTTCTGCTTCCAGTACCAAAGAATTAGAGACCAAAGAGGGTTCTAGTCGAAGTCTGTTGGTTCTCACAGCTTTGAGTCTTTTAGCTACCATAGGGCTATATTCGGACGTATGTGTTTGGTTGGTCAAGAACTGGTATGGAAATCAAGATTACTCGCACGGCTTCTTTATTCCGCTGGTGTCTTTGTACTTGATATGGTCCGCCTACCAACAGCGTGGTACTGCGACTGTATCTGTACCCCGTCGCCGAGATTGGATTGTTGCCGTCGGTTTGATCTCTCTAGGTGTTTTGATTCGAGTGTTTGGGATTTACTCGAGAGTCGTCACCTTGGAGGGGCTTTCGCTGTTGCCTCATCTACTGGGCGTACTGACCTTGATTTTTGGTGTGAGTGCATGGCGTTGGGCATTGCCTGGCATCTGTTACCTAGCTTTCATGCTGCCGCTTCCAGGACCAGTCGCGGGTAGTCTGAGTGGACTGCTGCAGTCGGTGGCGACCCAGGTGAGCACTTACATCATTCAAATACTAGGTGTACCAGCAGTTGCCTCTGGAAATATCATCATCTTAAGCAACGGTGAAGTAGGCGTAGCGGAAGCCTGCAGCGGTATTCGCATGCTGTATTCTTTTTTCGCGTTGACAGTCGGGGCATGCATGTTGATTGATCGGACGCCGATCGAGAAGTTTTTGATTGGCTTGAGCGCGATCCCAATAGCGGTGGCCGCCAATTGTATTCGAATCACCGCAACAGCACTGGCCTATGAGTACATGAGCGCAAAGTTCGCTGAAAAGTTCTTTCACGATATAGCGGGCTGGTTGATGATGCCAATCGGCTTTGGTTTGCTGTTTGCCGTACTTTTTCTATTGGAAAGATTAATCCTAAAGGAACCAGACAGTACGCCAATGGGCTCGCCAAGAAGGGCTAGAAAGTAGTGTATATTATGAAAAAGTTTGCGTCCGTTCAGTTCCGTGGAAATGCGAGTGCATAAAAAGATTCATGTCAAACAGTAGTTGGGAACCTCAATCGGGTTTTGGCAACAGATCCATAATATCTGTTGATCCATCCTCGAGAATCGGAAACTCTCGGACCGACGATGACCAATCGGGTAATAGCTCCGCAGTCGGCATTGGCGTTCTACTGGGAGTCTTGCGTCGATGGTGGAAGCGCGTATTACCGCTTTCGCTGGTTGCAGCAGTACTAGGCAGTGTTGTTGGCTGGTTGTCGACCGTACCTATGTATTCCGCTACAGCTTACCTTAAAGTGGATTCGGACGATCGTCGGTTGATATTCCAAACAGCTGACGAAGGGGGCAGCGCGTCCAACTTTCAACTGTATCGCAGTACGCAGCAGCAGATGATGAAAACACCCTTCGTGCTCAATACAGCGCTCCGCAAGGAAGGCGTAAGCGGGTTGGCTGAGTTGGTCGAAGCCCCCAACGCCATAGAGTGGCTTCAGAAGTCAATAAAAATCGATTTCCCGGACAATGGCGAGATCATGCGGGCCTCGGTGGAAACGAAAAACTCTGATTCCTGTGTTAAGATCATCAACGCGGTCGTGGAAGCCTATATGGAAGAGGTAGTTTTGAATGAACGCAATGATCGTTTGAAGCGACTCAACAGTCTAGAAAAAGTTTATTCCGAAGCGGAGCAGAAAGTTCGATCAAAAAGGTCAGAGCTTAGGGCATTAGCGACGGCGTTGGGAACATCTGACACGGATTCTTTGACCGTTGCGCAGCAAAACGCTTTGCAACAATTCGGATTGATGCAGACTCAACTCAGCGAAGTTCAGTTCCAACTCATGCAGGCCGAAGGAGAGTTGGAAATCGCGAGAAAGTGGGAAGAACAAACATTGGCGGAGTTTGAAAAAACTGCTGCAGCGAACAACGAAAATGGAGTGGAAACGCCCGTTGCCGAGTTTGTCAAAACACCAAAAATTAGTAGCCTGCAAGATGAGGTTGATCGTGCACGCAGTCGTTTGGAGTCGCTTCGAGGAAATTTGGGGGTAAACCACCCCTCCTATCGCCGCATGGCCGACGAATTGGCTTTCAACGAAAAGGTTTTGAAACGCAATTTAGAGGAAGCACAGGAGGATTATCAGAAACAGTTGGAACTGGATCGTCAAAGACTAAAGGACGCCTCACCGGGCATGAATCCAGAACTCGCTCGCAAGCTGGCATCCAACTACGATTTTGTCAGCATGGTAGCAAAAGCCGAAACGCTGAAGAATCAGGAAAAGTTGCTTCGAGAGAAAGTGGACCAACTGTCCGAAGAGACGCGACAACTCGGGCTATCCTCAATCGACGTCGAGCTAATGAGAGCCGAAATTGAAAGTCTGGAGGATGTTTTACAGAGGGTCAGCCAGGAAGTAGAGCGGACCAAGATCGAACTACAGACAGATTCGAGAATCAAACTACTTTCGCCTGCAGAAACATCTATACCACCCGATCCGAAGAAACGGCTTATGCGAGCGGGTGCATTGGGCACATTCGGCCTGCTCGTACCGTTTGGTCTGGTTGTTTTTTGGGATCTAGCCCGTCGCAAGGTTAACGACACGAACAGTGTTAGCAAGGCGTTGTCCATCGAAAGTATCGGCACGATTCCGATCGCAACATGGGATTTCACTCGAGATCCCATTGGCGATCGTAACCAAATGAAACACCACCAACTGCTGGAGTCCGTAAGTGCTGTGGCAACGATGCTACTGTATCGAGCCGAGAACGATAACATGAAGGTATTTATGATCAGCAGCGCGGTGTCTGGTGAAGGCAAATCGTCGGTGGCTTATCTGCTTTCACGGAGTCTAGCTAACTTTGGCAAGAAGGTTGCCTTGATCGATTTCGATCTGCGCCGACCAACGGTCCATCGTTTGTTTGGGGTTCCGCAAACTCCGGGCGTCTTAGAATTTCTGGCTGGCGAAAGTTCATTAGAGGATTGCGTGCAGCATATTGGCGGTCTTTCATTGGACGTGTTCGTTGCTGGGCAAGTCGAGGTGAGTTTGCAGAAAAAAATCACAGACGGCACTGTCGCGAAGCTCTTTGAACAGTTGCGCCACGAGTATGATATCGTTATCGTGGATAGCTGCCCCATATTGCCTGTTGTAGACTCACGATTGATCAGCAGGTATATCGACGGAGTTGTCTTTACGTTGCTCAGAGACTACTCCCGTTTTCCTCAAGCATCAAGGGCATTAGAAATATTGAGATCCTTTGGTGTGAATGTTTTGGGATCGCTGGTGACCGGTGGCGATCAAGAGCAGTACGGCTACCGAAGCTACAGTTATTACACAAAGCCAACGGCTCGTCTAACAGACTCCGGAGATTCATTATCATAAGACTTGTTAGCGTATGACGTGCAAGCAAGGTTATTGTAAAGGGATTGCATGTTGGACGCTGTTTAAGATCCGATCAATACAAAGTGAAACAACTTTATTTCATGGCAGCATTTTCCTAAGGGTACCGTAGGGAACTAACTCACGAAGATGTGGCTAGTGCCGTAAACAAGTGATAACCTTGATTGAGTAGTCCAAGAAATCACAACCCGCAGCGTAAGCAAGGGCCTTGATTACCGGCAACTCCCTCACTTACGGGTGTGTTGCTGTAATCACATTTTGAAAAACAAGCATTAGCCGCGGGGCGCTAGCCCACGGTTAACGGCCGACAACCGGACGCTATCGCGTTAAGGCTAATCAAAGCAACAAGCCCGTAAGCGAGGGCCTTGATTACCAGCAAATCCCTTGCTTACGCGTCGGGTTATGATCAACGTCAACTCAAAAAGATAGCCCCAGAGCGAATGACTGGTTTGTTCGTTATACACAAATGATTTTTGACCAGATTGAGATTAGAAAGACATGATAGGATTTTCTTTGACTGTTCAACGCGTAACGCTTTTGATTGTTATGTTCTTAGTCAGCTTTCTGGCTGTGGGCTGGTTCAAGGCTCGGATTTCTGCTGAAGGGGAAGTACCGAACTTCAAACTGTCGAACCTGCCACTGGTGTTAGGCAAATGGTCTGGCGAAGAAATGGAGATCATGGATGAAACCGTTCAGGTTATGAAAGCGCACGACTTCATTAATCGCTTGTACTTTGATGACAAGGGGCGTCGCATATTGCTGCATGTGGCAATCTGGGTTAATGACGGTCAAATTTCGCCGGCTCCCCATCATCCGACAATCTGCTTTCCGGCTGCGGGCTGGAGCATTATCAATCGCTCGTACACCGAGTTCCTTTTAGAGGGGAATAACCGCTCCATGGAATTGATCAAATTCCAAAAAGATGGGACTGGCGTCGTCACCGGCCACTGGTATGAATTGGGGAAAACCACATTCACCACGTCTGAAGGATTTTTTAAACAGCGAGTGAGCTTAATGGGTTCCCGTCGATGGCCCTTCTCCGTGAAATTTTTGTTGCAGACGGATGCCGCGACCATCGAGCAGGCAGAACCCGTTATCAGGGATTTCGCTGAGGTAGTTCGTGAGGCCTTTCGAGAGCTGATAGAGTCGAGTTCCGAATCCAATACTGGTGAAGAGTTGCCCTGATTTTATGAATTTAGCTAGTGTTTCAACTTGGAGATAACTTTGATTGAGGGATCCTCAAAATCATAACCCGCAGCGTGCGTTTTGAAGTTGCGCAGTAACTGGTTTTTTGGGCCAAAGGCCTTATGTTTGCCTAGTCCGGCCTGAAGGGCCGGGTATTGAGGAAACGACAATGTTAGGGCCAAAGGTCCGGCCGTTTGTGATGTCTCGGATGTCAGTGAAATGCAAGTTATCGGGCCGTTGGCCCTTGTAAATTCTTCTTGAAACGCGGTCCAGGCCCCACAGGCCTGGCTAGGTAAACGAACTGGGCGTTGCCCCTAAAACCGAAATAGCGTAACTTCAAAACTTACGCGTCGGGTTATGATCGACATCATCTCCAAGTCGCGGCACTAGGTGTATGTAATTGCAGACTAATTCCTATTTAACCTACAATTCCTTCGGATTTTAGGCTTAATGATGGTCATATTGTCCAACCCTTTTCTAAGAATTGACCACCATAATCAGGAATTTCGTAACCCTCAGGAAAAGTCCGTCAAACAAACGAATCGTTAGTGGTAATTTTCCACAAACAGGTTGTCAAACTGTCAAGCTCGCTTCATGATTGCATGATGCCGACGTGCACTTTCGGATTTTGAGTTTGAAATCTAACTCGGCTCAAGTAAAAACGCTCTCAGCGGTACAATGACGATGAAGATTCGGATCAACCTTCGCTTTTTGGGGATACTAATTCTGGTGGTCGCCGTTCTTGGCGCTGCCGCGTTTGGACTGCATAGCTTGCAATCGTCTAGGAGTTCCAAGATAATCCTGGCCCAAGCTCGTACGGCCCAGGAAGCCGGCAAGACAGCTGACGCACTTCGGCATTACCGTAAATATTGCTCCTTAGTCACCGAGGATGCGGAAGCGGATGCCGAATACGGCAATCTGCTGGCTGATGTGGGGTTTTATCAGGACGCCTTTTTTCGCTTGGAGGAAGTCCTAAGGAAGTCACCCGACAACAGGGACTCCCGTAAGCGTCTGGTTGAGGTCGCTCTGGAAATGGACCGAGGCTCGGACGCTAAAACCCATTTAGAGGAGCACCTGCTGCCCAAAGATCCGGAGAATGCCGAGTTGCTATGGCTTCTGGGTAGAGCAGAAAGGCAGATGTCACGCGATCAACAAGCCTTGGTAAGTCTCCAAAAGGCTGTTTTGCTGAACCCGAAGGATTTTCGCTTTGCTGATAGTCTGGCAGATCTGCTGACTTCCCGACTAGGGAAACCACAGGAGGCTGAACAGGTCCTGAATCGTTTAATAGAGCAATCGCCCGAGAGCGCCGAGGCCCGTCTAGTCAGGGCGAGATGGCTGGCGATGCGGGGCCAGAATCCAACCACCGCCGATGCAGTACTAGGGGATGCGAGCATCCTGCTCGATCGAGCGTGGCAAGACACTCAAGTTGGGTTGCAGTTGGCTCCACAATCGCCCGTTTTGGCAGTGCTCCTGGCTGAGTTGGCCGCGGCGAGAAACTCGCCGCAGGAGGCCCTACCAATTGTCGAAAAATCCTTAGCTGACAACCCACTTGCACCACAGTTGGTTGTCGCGGCGGCCAACCTAGACCGCAAGGCTGGCCATCCCGATAGGGCTCGCAAGCGGCTGAGAGACGGTCTGCAGGCCATGCCTAAGCAGCAGCAGATCACTGCCAGACTGGCGCAAGAAGAATTAATGGACGGTGATGATTCATTGGTGACAGGGTTGATCGAGGAATTGCGTGCTGGCAAATACCCCGAGCCGCAACTTCGTTACATGGAAGCGCAGTTGATGGCCAAGCGTGGGCAATGGCGGGAGGCAGCCAAACTACTAGAAAGCATCCGCTCGCAATTGGATCGATCACCGACGACGTTGTCTCAGGTTGATTTCCTATTGGGGCTCAGTTATCAGGCGATGGGCAACAACGACCAAGAAGTTGTCGCTTTGCGGCGAGCTTTGAATGTCAATCCGAACTTTGAAGCCGCTCGTCAGGAGTTGGCTTCTGCCCTGTATAGAGCAGGACGGTTCCAGGAGGCAACTGGAGAGTATTGGAATGTTGTCAAGCGGCCTAACCCACCAGTGGCATCCGTGCTCGGCTTGGCTCAGTTGCTTTTGGTAGAAGGACTACGTCGAGACGCAGGCCAACCGGACTGGTCCCAGCTTGAACAATTGATCGGCATCTTGAAGGAGATCCCGGAAGCGTCGTCGCAGGTTGCCATTTTGCAATCGGAGTTGCAGGTAGCACGTGGCGATACTGCTCAGGCTGGCACGATACTGGAGGCCGCTTTGACGGCTGAGCCTTCGGCGGCCGTGCTAAACCAGGCGTGGGTTGCATTCTGCTTGCGAACCCGCGATTGGGATAAATCGGATCGCGCGTTGCAGGCCGCGAAGACCCATCTAGGCGACGTCCCATGGCTGCGTTTAGAGCAAGCCAGATTAGAGGTACTGCGATCTGGCACTGCTAGCGTAGTGGACCGTCTTAAAGAGTTGGCCGTACCCAATGACGCTTGGTCCGAGTTGCAGAAGATCGAGCTAGCATCGGGCATGGCACGACTTTTGTTTTCTCTGGGTGAAACCGATCTCGCCACGACTCAGGCGAAAATCGTTGCCGATTCCACGCTAGGGCGCAATAACATCGAAATTCATCTGCTTATGTTTGAGATTGCTCTACGAAGCGGGCAACTTGGTGCGATGTCCGGTGCCTTGGAACGAGTTCAGGAAATTGAAGGTCAAGGAGCCTTGTGGAGAGTGGGTAAGGCAATTCGGCTCGCTGTGGAGGCCGACCAGACGGATACGAAGAACAGCGAGCAGCGGTCGAGCTTGTACTCGCAGGCAATGACTCAGTTGACTGAGGCAGCCGTTTTGCGGCCAGCCTGGTCAAGAATTCCACAGCTTCAAGGCGAGATCATGGACCGTCAAGGCAACGTCGATTCCGCGCTTTTGCATTACTTGAACGCGATCGATTTGGGGGATAAGAGTCCAGCAATGATCAACCGGACGATCTATTTATTGACCCAGCAGCGAAGGTTTTTTGATGCAGACAAAGTTATCAGAACCTTGAAAGAACAACAGACACCTTTTTCGACGGATCTTAGCCGTCTCGCTACAGAAGTCTCGCTGGAGCTTGAGAATTACGATCGCGCGTTAGAGTTGGCTCGAGAGGCTGTCGTGAAATCCGAATCGGTTGTGGATCGAGTTTGGCTGGCACAAATTTTGACAATTACTGGACAACCTGCAGAAGCCGAAGGAGAGTTGAAAAAAGTAACTGAACAAGAGCCCACCAATCCGATTGGATGGGTATCGTTGGTCCAGTTTTACACACGGCAGAAGGACCTGGAAAACGCTAGTGCAACCATCGAAAGAGCCGTGGAGGTTCTGGATGCTAACAAGTCGGCCGACGCATTGGCACAGTGCTATGAGTCCATTCTGGATTACGAGAAAGCAGAGCAGTACTATCAGCGGGCAGCCGACCAGAATCCGGAGGATAATAGACTGATCCGCCGAATGGCCGAGTTTTATCTTTCTATTGGAAAACCGCAGGAGGCGCAGATTCACTTAGAGCGATTGGTGAATATGCAGGCTGCAATGTCCGATGTTGATCGAGCCTGGGCGAGACGCGGTTTGGCTATGGTGTTAGGACTCCAGGGTGATCAGAAATTAGTTGGTAAGGCACGAGAACTGTTGGATCTCAACTTGAACTCTGGCCTAGGGACCATAGATGATCGGCGAACTAAGGCCGTGATTCTTAGTACTCGCCCCTCCCCGGGTGAGTTGAAAGAAGCGATTCAGCTTTTGGAGGGCGTTGTCAAGGAGCAGCCACAGTTTTCATTGACCGACAACTTTATGCTGGCCGACTTGTACAACAGAACCGGTGATTGGTCGAGATATGTTCGCGCGATGCGTAGCGTATTAGGTAATGGCGGTGCTGATAACGTGAGCTATGTCCGATCTTACGCCCGCGCCTTGTTAGATCGCGGAGAAGTTGAAGAGGCTCAAGTATGGTTTGCTCGGCTGAAACGCATGGCACCCAATGAGCTGGATACGGCCAACGTAGAAGCTCGATTGTTATTCAGTTCTAAAGACTACCCGCGGCTTATTCAGTTGCTGGAAAAGTATGGTTCAAACGCAGAGAGCCGAGCTTGGGCGGCAGCCTTCTCGGACTCTTTCGCGGCAAGCCTAAGCCAGTCTGGAAACGCCGAACAAGCTGGGAAATTTTGGGAGCTTGCCGAGCGATTTAGCGCCCAACTAGCAGCCGAGCTGCCCGAGGCCAAAACGGCGTTACTAGAGCTCGTTGCCAAGAGAGGACAAGTGGAGCGCGCCGTCGAGATGGCTGCGGCAATGAATTTAACGCCAGAAGAACTGGCAGCCGTGGGAGCATTGGCTCTACAAAGTGGTGGATTGAGCAAGCAGCAGGCACAGGCCTTTATTGGATTTGCCGAGCCCACCTACGAGGCCAATCGAAATTCACAGGCTCTGGGGCTGGCCATGGCCGACATGTACGCCTGGGTTGAGGAAATTGACAAAGCTGTGGTCGCCTATCGGCGAGTGTTGGATGCAGATCCGATGAACCTTTCCGCTTGCAACAATTTGGCGATGGTGTTGGCATTGACCGGGCGAGATTTGGACCTGGCGGCTGACTTGATTCAGCGGTTGGTCGAGCGGCTCGGCCCAGTTGATTACCTGCTGGACACTCGCGGTTTGATTTTTCTTGCCAAGCGATCGTTAGATGAGTCAGAAGCCGATTTCCGGCGAGCATTGGAAAGTTCTGAAAGGGCTGACAAGCTTTTCCATTTGGCTTTGGTATTGGATGCCAAGGGTAAATCAGCCGAATCCAGAGTAGCTATGGAACTTGCCTTACGAGGTGGCGTGACCCTCGAGCGACTGCACCCATTGGAGAGGCCCAATTTCCAGCGGTTATCGAATTTAGGCAAACCCGCGAACTAATTAGCTGAGTCAAAAGTTCTTTGAGTTGCGAAGTGACGAGGCTCATTTCTGACAGCGTTAGTGAAAAAACTAATCGCGAATTTGTTATTGGAGATTCCTAAGCCATCATTGGAACTACAAAAGTAGCAATCTACGTTTGTATTTAAAGTGCGGCTAGAATTACGACCTCAACAGTTGTCTGAACGTGGCTCGAATCTTATCCACGTTTCTTGAGCTTAAGAGCTACCGACGTAAATGACGATCCGACGACAGGCGACGCTATTTCTGCCCGACGCGAGTGATATCGAGTCGATGAGGGCTCGATATAACCCGGAACAAGCGAAGCTGATCTCGGCGCATGTCACCCTTTGCCGGGAGGACGAAGTTTTGGATTGGAGTATCTTTGCGAAGCGTCTTGCCGATCTTCACCCCTTATCACTTGCTCTGACTTTTGGCCTACCGGTTCGTGAAGATGATTTCGTGTACTTGCCTGTCTCGCAAGGAATTGATTCGTTTCATCGGCTTCGCACACGATTGCTAGGTGGAGAACCGCGAATCCAAACGCCTCACCTGACTTTGATACACCCAAGAAATGGCAAATGTACCGATGCGATTTACGAGGATATACTGCTTCATTTAAGACCTCGAACGGCCACGTTTCAGCGTGTATCAATGATTGAACAAGTGGACGGCGGCGTCTGGCAGATTCTTTGAAGTATTTGACTTCATGGCTAGTGCCGCATCTTGGAGATAGCATTGATTGAGGATTCGAAGAGATACGAGCCCGCGAGTAGAGGGGTGGCACGCCGGTAAACGTTTTCGAAGCATTGGTAAACCGAACGTTAAGCCCCCTAGGTGCTAATCGCATGCGAGGGTTTGCGATTTCCGGTTCGCATGATTCGGGCTTGAGTTAGAAAAAGGCAATCCCTCACCTTGCGCTTTCGGGCTTGTATTGAAAACCATTCCTCGCGGCGCTCGGGATTCGCCTCTTGGAAAGAGGCTAGTACAAAAAAAGGGGCTAATCGCATAGGAAGGTTAGCGATTTCGGTACGCGCGATTCGGGCTTGAGTCAGAACGGGGCGATCCCTCATCTTGCGATTTTTGAAGTTGCGCTATTTTGGTTTTAGGGGCAACGCCCAGTTCGTTTACCTAGTCAAGCCTGAAGGGCCTGGACCGCGATTCACCTTGAGTTTTCAAGGGCCAACGGCCCGACCGTTTGCTCTTTGCTGGCAGCCGAGACATCACAAACGGTCGGACCTTTGGCCCTAACGTTGTCTTTTCCTTAATACCCAGCCCTTCAAGGCTGGGCTAGGCAAAAATAAGGCCTTAGGCCCGAAAAAACCAGTTTCTGCGCAACTTCAAAACTTGCGATTTCGGGCTTGAGTTAGAAAAAGGCAATCCCTCACCTTGCGCTTTCGGGCTTGTATTGGCACGTCCCTCGCTTACGCTCTCGGGTTGGGATCAATGCCAACAGAAAAAATACGGCAAAAGATATTGGCCCAACTCGGCCATGTCGCCCCTGCCGTTCGCAATCTCAGAATTAACACAAATTGAGAGGAAACGTCAAATCAGTCTTCATTCGGCTTTTCAGAAACGTTAGAAAGATGATCTTCTCAGAGAGGAACCCGTCATTCCATGAAGCTTGATCGATTAACTTACTACATGCCGTTTACATCGTACCCCTACCGAGGTGGGTGTATCGAGTGTCCTGTTTGTAATAGCAAATCTGGCAATCAAGTCGCCGCTCTCGATCGTCGATTTAAACTTCTACCGACATTTGCGTGCGGTAACTGTGGCTTGCTCTTCACCAATCCAATGCCAACTGATCACGAGTTGGCGGAATACTACAGCAATTTCTATCGTCTTGATTATCAAGGTGCAGTCGACAACCCCAGCGAAAAACATCTCAAAAAGCGACGCGTTGAGGCGACAGGACGAATCGCTTGCATCGAGTCTCTGTTAAAACCCAACTCACGAACTCTAGACGTTGGATGCGGGTCGGGCGAGTTTGTTACAGGTCTTCTCGAAATGGGGCACGATGCATTTGGCTTGGAGCCTGGCAGTACCTACGGAAATTTTGCTCGCTCGCTTCATGGTGATCGAATTCAGGTTCGCGGGTGGCAAGAAGCGACCTACTCTGATCGATTTGACTTAGTAAGCTGCTTTCACGTTTTGGAACACCTTCGAGACCCATTGGCCGCCCTTAGGAAGTTCGCAGAGTGGACTGCCCCCGATGGCCTTGTCTACATAGAGGTACCCAACATGGGTGAGAAGTCACCCAACAAAGGATTAGGGGCCTTTCATTTCGCCCACGTCATTGGCTTCAATCATCACAATCTAATCCTAGCAGGGCTACTTACGGGCCTGCAGCCCAAGGTCATTGTTTCACCGACTGGCATCATCTTCGAACACGGAAAGAATGTTGACGGTGCTCGCGAGGCCGAAAGAGGAAAACAACTTTCAGAATCGTTATATTCCAACAATCGGCCACTGAGAAATTACGTCCGCTACCAACTGGGTAAGATCTGGAACCGTCAAAGTTAGTAACGTGGTCCATTCTCAGCTATCAGACCATGTCACCCTATTACCACATGATCCATCGTAGATATCGATGTATTACGACGAATCAGCTTCTCATTTTCAAAGACCAGCACCTCGGCCCCCCCGTCGCGGCACTGCACTAGCCGGGAAATCATCAGCCGGAATAATGCACCGCCAATAAATTGCTGAGAATTTCGCCGACGAGCACATCGGCAACCTCAAGGAATTGATGGTTGTTGCATGGAACTTGATAAACTGGCCTTGAGAATCGATCTGCTTGGGTATAACTTGCTGCCCAATATCTTGTTTTTGCGAGATTTTTGGCATTTTGCCGAACACTGGGACGGGCCGACCATTCGGACTTCCAGGATGTTGGAGTAACCGAGATCAACTCGATCGAGTACTGAATTCATGCATACATATCGAACACATAATTGCAATCAATTGACAATCGCTAACGTTGGCGAGACAGTTCGTTTGTCGGGGTGGGTGTTCCGCGTTCGAGACCACGGGAAACTGATGTTTATCGATTTGAGGGATCACTACGGCGTGACACAAATCGTGGTCGACAAGGACAGCGAAGCATTTCAACTGGTTCAAGGCTTGAATCTGGAATCGGTCATTCGAGTTGATGGAAAGGTGTTGGCCCGAAGCGGCGACCAAGTCAATGCGAATCTTCCTACAGGTCACGTCGAAGTGAGAGCCGTTTTGGTTGAATTGCTATCTCCAGCCTCTGAGTTACCGCTTCCGATTGCTGCAACCGCAGAATATCCAGAAGAAATACGGTTGCGGAACCGATTTCTCGATCTTCGTCGCGAAAAGCTCCATGCGAATATTGTTCTTCGAAGCAATGTGATCGCTAGTCTTCGCAGACGCATGATCGCCCAAGGGTTTACGGAGTTTCAAACACCAATATTGACTGCCTCGAGTCCTGAAGGAGCGCGAGATTTCTTGGTTCCTTCACGGATCCACCCCGGCAAATTCTATGCGTTGCCGCAGGCTCCGCAAATGTTTAAACAGTTGTTGATGGTCGCGGGTTTTGACCGGTACTTTCAAATCGCACCGTGTTTCCGAGACGAGGATGCTCGTGCCGATCGATCGCCGGGGGAATTCTATCAGCTCGACTTTGAAATGAGCTTCGTTACCCAGGAAGACGTATTTGCCGCCATCGAACCGGTTCTACACGGCGTGTTCGAGGAATTCTCGAAAGGTAAATCGGTTACTCCTCCTCCCTTTCCAAGGATCACTTACAAAGATTCGATGCTCAAGTATGGGTCGGACAAACCCGATTTAAGAAACCCAATTGAAATCGTTGATGTAACCCACATTTTCCGAGGTGGCGGATTTGGCGTTTTCGCATCAGCGATCGAGGAAGGTGCTGTCGTGAGAGCGATCCCAGCACCAGGGGCTGGCGTTCGAGCTCGCAGCTTCTTTGACCAGACAAACGCATGGGCCAAAGCAGAAGGCTTCGCAGGACTTGGCTACATCAATTTTAAGGGTGGCGAAGGGGGTGGTGGTGTTGCCAAAAACCTCGGTCCTGAAAGAGTCGAACAATTGGTCAGCGAAATGGGCCTGGGACCAGATGACGGCGTCTTCTTCGCTTGTGCCAAGGAATCAACAGCGGCCAAGCTCGCGGGGATGGCTAGAACGCGGGTCGGTCAAGAACTGAACCTTATCGATCAGAACGAGTTTAAATTCTGCTGGATCGTTGACTTCCCAATGTTTGAATGGGATGAGTTGGAGCAAAAAGTCATCTTTAGCCATAACCCATTTTCGATGCCACAAGGTGAGATGGAAGCACTCGAAACCAAGAATCCACTCGATATCTTGGCCTATCAATACGACATCGTATGCAACGGGATCGAACTTTCCTCTGGAGCCATTCGAAACCATAAACCAGAGATCATGTACAAAGCCTTTGAAATCGCAGGATACGACCGAAGTGTGGTTGACGAAAAATTCAGCGGTATGATCAACGCCTTTCAGTATGGAGCTCCTCCTCACGGTGGCTCTGCACCGGGCGTGGACCGTATCGTCATGTTGTTGGCAGACGAGCCAAACATTCGAGAGGTTATTCTATTCCCGATGAATCAAAAGGCAGAAGACCTGATGATGGGAGCCCCGTCAACGGTCACTCCTAAGCAGCTTAAGGAGTTGGGAATTCGGTTTGCCGCGGACAACAAACCAAACCCTCCAACCAACACCTAGCTCACGAGACCTCCCTCGTAGTGGACGAGGCTACGAGACCTCCCCCGTAGTGGACGAGGCTACGAGACCTCCCTCGTAGTGGACGAGGCTACGAGACCTCCCCCGTAGTGGACGAGGCTACGAGGCCTTCCCCAGGCCGAAGAGGCCTCGGTTTTCGCTAAGGCGGCATAAACCAGAAAATTGAACCAACAAGCGAGTTCAATCAACAACTTAGCCATGAGTTTACAAGGCTATTTCGCGCGGTGATTGAGTTGCAGAAATTGGCAGTGTCAGCATGCATAGGCCTCGTAGCCTCGTCCACTACAAGAAAAGCCAGCAGTCATGGTTACTCACTGGGACATTTGCGTTGTTTTTCTTTGTAGTGCATTGGCCTCGTAGCCTCGTCCACTACAAGAAAAGCCAGCAGTCATGGCTACTCACTGGGACACTTGCGTTGTCTTTCTTTGTAGTATCGCCGGCTTGGGTGACGGCAACTCACTCGAGAAGTATACCTTTCGAAAGATCCCACCCGCGCCTTGCCAATCATCGACCAAAACCGATACACAAGTTTCGCTACGTTTATCTTTTGGTATTGGTATCGCTATCACCATTTCAAAGGCGGTTTTTCGGTTCTCTAAATCTCCGCCCGCCCCACACTTCTCGCCGTCGATGAAAACTTCAAAGTAATCATCGACCCCAGTGAATATCATATAGTTTGCTTCTTTGGGAACGGTCATCTGCTTAGAGTACCATGCCCACCCATCTAATCCTTGATAGCCCTGACCGTCCCAGTGTTCGCCGATTCGAATACTTCCCCAGCTTGAGTCGGGAGATTGGCTATGCCATTTCTCCGCGATCCCTGTTCTCTTGGGATCTGCTTTAAATCGCCAATCGTTTCGTGGGACTTCCATGAGCTCGCTTCGCAAATCTGCTTCGATTCGTAGCAGAGTCTCTTTTTCGAGCGATTTGGCGAACCCACCTTGTTCGAGCAACTTGATCGCGTTGGCCAAATAAAACTGAGTGGCCGCACCTCTCGCTGCGTCCGTTTCTAAAGTGCTCACGAGCATTCGACCGTTACCGACGTTAGCACCCCAGCTACAAGCATGAAATCGGTATTCTCTAATGTCGTGATTATCCCAGAGCAAAACCATGGGCTCGACCTCATCAATGATGCCCAAATTGTTCATAACGGGACCTCCCAAATCGAAGGCCTGCAATGACTCGATCATTTCGGAAGTGCCGACATTCTTAAAGCTACCGCGATTAACGATTGGTCCACCGCGCAAAAACCAATGTTCTGATATTGGAAAAGAGCCCACTCGGCCATCGGGAATCATCAAGACCTTACCACCGTCATTGAGCCATTGCCACAGAGCGGCATCAAATGCGCTGGCGACGACAACAGCTGCAGGATCTGAAGAATTTGCGGACCATGGCTGAGCAGTTCGAAGCAATTGGCTGCCACTTATCTTCTTTGCGTCAATCGATTCGTGCATGAGGAGTTGACTCGAAGCGTTCCATTTTTCCACTGAGGGAACGATCCACAGAGTCCATGCATTATTCGCAACCAATTGCTTATCATTCAACCAACGCACCTCCAATCGCACAGCAGTTGGAGCCGGTGATTTCGATTCCACTTTCCAATTGGTTTTTACAGTTAACTTAGCCTTGTTATCGTCTGAGGAAACAATGCGTATCGGGGCTTGCAACACTCCGTTTATGCTCCACTCAACATGGTGCGTCCCTACCTTGGGTTCTAATAAGTGAAACATCAACTCCGCATCTGTAGCATCGAAAAAGCTTCGACAGTCTTGTTCCGTCTCTAAACAGATCATTTGCTCACCATGCCAGCTCCATTGATCTGGTGTCGTTTTGGGTTTATTCACAAAATCGATCAAGCCCATGGACGCGAAAGGGAAATCGCGAATAACGCTGACGTTGTAACCTTGTCTGGGCAACTGATGACGGTAGCGTTCGATCTGAAACTTGCGCGTCTCCATAGCATGCTTGAACGACGCCTCCCTCCAAGTGCAATCTTCCCCAACTAACGCCTTAATTCTCTGCTCGGCGGCTTCGGTGTTTGGGTGTGATAAAAGAGCGTGAGGCAGATCAGGCATTTTCGTGTTGGCATCTGCCCACGTGTCGGCGGCGATTGCCTCACCAAGAACAAGTGGCTTTGGTTCTCGTTGCTTGATGAATTCATCGAGACCAGCCAGCACACCCTTCCATTTATGATTGTTTCCATAAGGATGGTCATCGTAAAAATCATGCACACGTTGCCAACTGATCCAGCTGCTATCGTCCTCGACGATCGCCCCCGGAATCATATCGTGAGCTTTATCGTAGATCTGCTTTACAACATCTAGTTCCGCTGAATGGCCAGTCTCGCACGTAAGGCTTCGTAATATCACGGATGGGTGATTGCGATCATACAAAAAGAACTCCTCGTACTCTTGAAGTAATTGAGGCAAGTACTCTTTTGTTAGCTTGGGGTGCCAAGTGGGATATTCCACCCAAGCTAAAATTCCCATCTGGTCGCACAGTTCCAAGTACTCGCGTGGCGGGATCCATAAACAAAACTTCATCGTATTGAAGCCTCGTGACTTGATAAACTCGAGCTCGTTTCGCATCCATTCCGGATCACGAGAGGGGCAAAGCCTGGGCGGCGCGTAGCCCCAATTCAGTACACCACGAACCGAGATTGGCTTCCCATTGAGGTAGATATCTCTTCCGACTGTTTGTACAGTCCTGCGGTAAACTCGTCGCTGTTGTCGATCAAGAATTGCCCCGGTCGCGTCGTCGCGCAAAACCACTTCGCAATCTGTTCCCATTGGACTTTCTGGCGACCAAACCGGCCAGTCTCTAACAACAGATCCATCGAGCTCCAATGCAACGGATTGTTCTGATTCCCCTATCGACTTCCAATACCAACTATCCGAAGCGGATTTGCGTACACCAACAGAAAGCGGTTTTTTAAAGTCGTTTGATCTCTCGATCTGCACCTGGAAACGAACCAAGTTTTGTTCCCATCCAGCCGCGAAAAGACTCAGATCGTCGATGTACGCCAAAGGGGGCACAAGGAGTATCTCGACCTCTCCCCACATGCCACCAAAATGTGGAATAAATACTGGCAGGAAGCCTTGGGTATTGTGCCCAGGAAGCTCACGCACAACGACCTCGACGATTGAATTGGGTTGAAAATGATCAGTTATGTCCACTCGAAAGGGAGTCCATCCGCCGACATGTTCACCGACTTCTTTTCCGTCGATTTTTACTACTGCATGCGTTGCTACCGCTTCGAAGTGGATTAGAACACGCGATCCATTTGGCTTTAGATCAGGCAGATTGGTTCGGTAGACTGCAGTTCCGTCAAATTCCATTCCCAGAACCGTTTCCCAAGAATTATTGTTCTTGGCTGCCACATCGGCCTGCTGGTCCCTTTTTAAAGTCCAATCGTTAAGAGGAACTCGACTTCGCTCCTGTGTTTCGGCCATCACGGCACTGGCAAGGAGAAACGATAAGGCGATAAACTGCAAAACAATCCCAGGTTTACGAAAAACGGTGAGACACATTGAAAAAATCCACGCGAGGACAGGTGGGAAATTGTTGGGCAACACATTGTAGCCAAGGATATAAGAAGTGTGGACCGTGAAACTGATAGCCCCTCGGGTCGACAGTACTTTGTGCACGATTTTGCCAGAGAACTAGTAACCCATTCCAACTTTCAATCTTAGAATTACGTCGAGCGAGGTACCTTTAGTCCAAATTGTTGGTTAAGATAGGACGTGCTGAGCACGCTGAAAGTGACGCGGCAACGCATACCAGCTTTCGATTTGGTAAAGTTGCTTAGCTTCGTCCCCACCTTTTTGTTTTTCCTACCTTTTTGTTTTCCTCACTCGGTCGTTAATGCCAGACATTCTGTCTTATGGAGTTGGTATGAGTTTGTGTCGATTCTTTTTCATGCTTTTTGTTTCTTGCGTAATGACTCAGGTATCGCTCGATCATGCGACAGGACAGTCTGTTTCCGTAGGCAAAGAACTAGTCCTGCGTGGCAATCCAGCGTGGATATGGTCGAGTGACAACCAAAGTACCCCAACATTTTTTCGCAAATCCATAGAGCTTAAGGGCAAAGTAAAGCAGGCGATTGCAATCGGTGGTGCTGACAACCAATTGGAACTCTATGTCAACGAAATGAAGGTAATTGGAAACGACGAGTGGTCTCAGCCTAACTTGGCAGATATCACCAAACACGTTCGCGAAGGTCGCAATCAGATCTCTATGGTGGCACGTAATCAAGGTGGTCCGGCGGGCGCACTAGCGGCGCTGCTATTCCAAATGCAGGATGGTTCGGTGATTGAACTCCTAACCGACAAGACATGGAAAACATCTATCGCCGAATCAAAAGGTTGGTCAGCAGATAGCTTCGATGATAGCCAATGGTCCAACGCCACCGAAATTGGGCTACTTGGTGCTGATAATTTGCCATGGTCAGGAAGCGTTAATCGTGATGCCATAGTGTCTATGTTAGGCGGCGGACAAGATGGCGAGTTCACTCCGGAAATCGCATCACATGCGAAAGTTCCTGAAGGCTTCAAAATAGAACGCATTTTTCAAGTGCCTAAACCGATGGGCTCGTGGGTTGCTCTAACGACCGATAATCAAGGTCGTTTGATCGCCAGCGATCAAGGTGGTGCGGGCTTGTTCGTGATCACTCCTGGAAATGAAACGACACCTACGCGGGTCCAAAAACTTCCGGTTGAATTGAGTGGAGCTCAAGGTTTACTGTGGGCTTTTGACTCTCTCTACGTTGTGGTAAATGGTGGAGAGAAATCGGGACTTCATCGCGTTCATGATACAGATGGAGATGGGTTGGTCGACAAAGCGGAGCATTGCATGCATCTCGATGGCGGCGGTGAGCATGGCCCGCATGCTGTAATTCTGACCCCCGATAAGAAATCACTGCTAGTTGCTTCAGGCAACCATACCAAACTTCCAAACAAGATTGTTGGCAGCAAAATACCGACCAACTGGAACGAAGATCATTTGCTACCTCGGCGTTGGGATGCCAACGGGCACGCAGCAGGGATACTTGCCCCAGGCGGTTGGATATGCGAAGTCGACCCGTCCGGAAAGAACTGGACCGTGTTTAGCATGGGTTATCGAAATCAATACGACATCGCCCTCAACCAAGATGGCGAATTGTTTACCTATGACGCCGACATGGAATGGGACTTTGGATCACCTTGGTACAGACCTACGCGAGTATGCCATGCGACAAGCGGCAGCGAATTTGGCTGGAGAAGCGGTACAGGAAAATGGCCAACCTATTATGAAGACTCTTTGCCTCCGACTGTCGATATCGGCCCCGGCTCACCAACGGGGATCGTATTCGGACAAGGAGCCAAGTTCCCGGCACGATACCAAAAGGCTCTTTTTATCCTCGACTGGACCTATAGCACGATTTACTCCATCGATATGGAACCAGACGGCTCGTCCTATGCAGGCAAGAAATCAGACTTCGTGACGGGTTCTCCATTGCCAGTAACTGACGCAACGATCGGACTCGATGGAGCTCTTTATTTTGCTACAGGTGGACGCGGGACACAATCGGATTTGTATCGTGTCACGTATGTTGGAAAGGAAAGCACTGCGCCAGCATTTACACCTAATAAAAAGGGTGAAGAAGCTCGTCAAATCCGACATAAACTAGAATCCATGCACGGCATCTCCACAGGTGATTCCGAATTCGCTTTAAAGCATCTCGGTAATTCGGATCGTTTTGTACGCTATGCCGCAAGAATTGCTCTTGAGAATCAGCCCGTCTCGAAATGGAGAAACAAAGTTCTCTCGATTCAAGACCCAACAGCAGCAATGGTTGGTCTTTTGGCTTTGGCGCGTCAAGGAGAGAAAAGTGATCTCGGTTCTATAATCGACTCACTGCTCAAACTGAGCTACGACAAGATGGACACGCCAAGAAAACTCATGTGGCTCCGAACTATGCAAGTTGCCTTTACGCGTCTTGGATATCCTAGTGAACAACAACGAAACCAGCTTGTCGAAAATCTGGATGCCTATTACCCAGCCAGTAGCTATGAATTGGATGCTGAACTGGTGCAACTACTTGTTTATTTAAAGTCTAGCACAGTGGTCCAGAAGACATTGGACATGATGGATCGCCTTGGACCTGAGCCCATTCCCGACTGGGGATACTTGGTTTCCCGCAATAGCGGATACGGCGGCACAGTAGGGGAGATGTTGGCTAACATGCCTCCCGTTCGTGGCATCCATTTCGCGTTTATGTTGCGTAACGTCAAGGAAGGATGGACGATGGCACAGCGTCGTCGTTACTTCCAATTCTTCATCGATGCGGCAAAGAAACCGGGCGGGAACAGTTACGGTAAATTCTTGACTCAGTTCCGTGAAGATGCCCTTGCAACTTGCACGCCAGCAGAGACCACCGTCTTAGATTCGTTAACGGGCCAATCACTCTTGTCCGCCCCCTTTACATCAACTCCACCAAAGGGACCAGGTCGAGTTTGGACGGTAAATGAAGCTCTGGCAACCATCGAAAAAGGGGACCAAAAGCCGAACTACGACGAAGGACGAAATCTTTATCATGCAACCAGTTGTTCGAAGTGCCATCGGATTGCAGGCCAAGGTGGAGCGGTGGGCCCGGATCTCTCAACGGCTAGCAAGAAGTTCTCAGCGAAAGATATGCTAGAGGCTATTGTAGAACCGAGCAAAGCCATTTCCGATCAGTATGGCTCACAGCAAGTACTAACTACCGAAGGTCAAAGTTTCGTAGGGAGAGCCGTATCGATCGGCGAGGAAGTGTACATCTACACGATCGATGCAGACGCTAAGCCAGTGGTGATTGCTAAAGCAGATGTCGAAGAAATGAAAGAATCGAAAGTTTCTCAGATGCCAGTGGGGCTGCTTGATCAGTTGAACGAACAAGAGGTTCGCGATCTTATGGCATATCTGATGTCGGCAGGCGACCCAAAGTCGACTGTTTATCAGAAGTAAAACCACAAGTTCGAAAGAGAAACGGGTTGGCATTGATCCCAACCCGAAAGCGTAAGCGAGGGACGGTTCTCAATACCAGCCCTCGCGAAGCGGTCTGGTGTTGAGACGCTCGTATTGATCAGATCGTCGGATTCCAGTGACGCATCCAGAGCTCGAGCATGAGCAAGTTCCAGAGCCGGTATGCTTGGTTTTCTTGATCATGCATATGCGAATCGATCAATCGCCGAATTGCTTCCGGGCGAAAAAGAGCGTTAATACGTGTATCTGATGCGCAGAGTGCGTCATAAGTTCGGTCCCGCAATGTCGTCTTAAACCACTTGCCAATCGGAACGCCAAATCCCATCTTAGGTCGAGTCCATATCTGTGCCGGAATCATATCGAAGAAGGTTTGCTTGAGAATGTATTTCCCTTGTTTACCCTTTAGTTTAAAACTACTGGGAAGAGAAGCAGCCCATTCGACCAAACGGTAATCCAGAAATGGCTGTCGCGCTTCAAGAGAATGAGCCATAGACGCGATGTCGACTTTCGTCATCAGCGCACATGGCAAATAGGTTTGTAAATCGGCGTTCGATGCACAACTCAATAAATCTCTTTTTCCGGATCGATTCCAAGCCTCTTTTAGGAAGCTCGCAGGATCACGTGCCGGGAGTTGCGAAAGAAATTCGTCGTTAAAAAGCGATGCTCGCGTTGCCTCCCCAAAAATCTGAATCCAATTCATGTAGCGGTCTGATGGCGATTGACCGAGTGCCTCGGAGAACCGTCTGATGCGCCGAAATATCGAACGTTGTGCAGACGAATCTGGTAACAACTTTATCAAAGAGGAATTAGCCAACCACGCCGTAGGCAGAACCCGTTGCAGTCGCTGGCTCAAGAGCAATGCCCTGTATCGCTCGTAACCTCCAAAGAGTTCATCACCACCATCGCCGCTCAGGGCTACCGTAACATTTTGTTTTGTTAACTCGCTAAGGTACCAAGTTGGCACGGCGGACGAGTCGCTAAAGGGTTCGTCATATTGATAGGCTAGTTTGTCGATAATATCGATGGCGTCCGGGTTCACTTGAAAGCGTTCATGTTTGGTACCAACATGATCTGCCACCATCTGTGCGTACTGCGTTTCATCGAAGTCTGCTTCCGAGAATCCGATTGAAAATGTATGGATTGGTTGTTCAAGGATAGACTGTGCGATAGCCACAACTAAGGAGGAGTCAATACCGCCGGATAAAAACGCACCCACCGGTACATCGCTTCGCAGCCTTAGTCGGATCGAATCTGTCAGAAGTTCTCGAAGCTGATGGGATGCATCCGGCCATGTTGTAGCCGTCTCCTTGGTCCAATCGATTTTCCAAAATGGTTCAACAGTAAGCGTTCCGTCTTGATAAACGGCATAATGTCCTGGTGGTAGTTTGTGGATCCCTTGATAGATGGACTCAGGATGCGGAATGTATTGATAAGTTAGATAGAGATCGATGGCTCCTGGGTTGATTCGTCTTTCGAGCCCGGGAGCTTGAAGCAAGCTTTTCAATTCGCTCGCGAAGTACAGATTGCCGTTGTTCAACGTGTAGTAAAGAGGTTTTTTCCCGAGTCTATCGCGAGCCAGTACCAACCGATTTTTGCGAGAGTCGAAGAGAGCGATGGCAAACATGCCATTAAGATGCTCAAAGCATTCTGTACCGAGGTCTTCGTACAGGTGGACAATAGTTTCGGTATCCGATTGAGTTTGAAAGGTGTGACCAGATCCCTCGAGTCTTCGGCGCAATTCTTTGTAATTGTAGACTTCGCCATTAAAGACAATCTGGATAGAGCCATCCTCATTCCCTAAGGGTTGATGACCGAGTTGCAGATCGATGATGGAGAGTCGGCGAAACCCGAGTGCTACACCGAGGGATGGAGCCCCATTTACAATAAGATTTGACGCTTGTGCAGGGCTAATCCATTGCCCCGAATCATCTGGTCCGCGGTGGACCAAAGCGTCTGTCATGAGTTTTAGCGAAGCAGAACTGAGTCCTGGTTGACCTAGTTCCCAAACGCCTCCTGCGATTCCGCACATGTGCGATACAGCCGATCAGAAAGTTTAAACCGCTTGGAAATTTCCGTCGATAAAGGCCTGGGCCATGGCTTTTGGAACTTCAGCCTCCGCAAGGACGAGGTTGGCTCTGTTTTCGGCAACTTTCGCTTTCATCACTTGTTCTTGAGCGATTGCTTCGGCTCGGCGTTGTTCCGCTTGAGCACGAGCCATACGAACGTCTGCTTCTGCCTGGTCAGCCCGGAGACGAGCGCCAATATTCTGTCCGACCTCGATATGGGCGATGTCGATTGAGACAATTCGGAAAGCAGTTTGGTTATCGAGGCCGCGTTTGAGAACGGTGCGAGTGATCAGATTTGGGTTTTCTAGAACGAGCAAGTGGTTTTCCGAGGAACCTATGGAGCTGATAATGCTTTCACCAACACGGGCGATAACCGTCTCTTCGGTAGCACCACCGATTAGCTGATCCAAATTGGTTCGGACCGTGACCCGAGCCTTGACTTTGAGTTCGATTCCATTCATGGCAATAGCTGAGAGAAACGAGCTACCATGCTTTTGATCTGGACAATCGATTACGCGAGGGTGAACTGAGGTTTTGACGGCTTCTAGAACGTCGCGACCAGCCAAGTCGATCGCGCAACCGCGATCGAAATCGAGGTCGATGCCAGCTCGCTGTGCAGCAATAATGGCATTGATAACGTTCATCACGTTACCTTCAGCCAAGTAGTGTGCTTCGAGTCGCTGTGTGCTAATACCTGTGCGACGATTGATATCTAGACCAGCTTGTGCTGCCATAATCTTTGCGTTAACGATAACTTGCGATCGTACTTGGCGGAAATACATCCCAACCAAACTCCCCATAGATACATCGGCACCGCTGGTTTTCGCCTGAAGCCATAGGCTTCCAAAGCTCCAGAACACGACTAACGCCACTAAACCGACTAGCACAGCGAAAATCAGCAGAGCTATCATGACAATACTGCGGATATCGAATGGCATTTGAGCGAGGGAGACGATATTCATTGGTGGTCCTGCAGGGATTTGGGAGTTTTTGGGAGTTTAGAGTGAGGTGAGCCGCCAGAGCCTGGGACAAGGTAGGCGTGCCACAGGTGTGATTTGGCGGTTCGATGTCTAGGTGAAGTATATCAACCCGACGGATTGCGTGGTAATCTTGAAAAGTAGATTTTTCGTGGGCGAAATGATTCTAAGCAAACTTTAGAATTCCCAGACCGCAAGGCTCGATTCGTAGCCCCCCTGCTACGCACGCCTAGACAAATCCGCTACAATTCTGTTGCTTTGTCCTGAAGATGCTGGGGCGATCTCCTCTCCGAGCTCCTCACTTTTGGTTTAGAATTGAGACGGAAACTTTTCAATCGAGAATCAAGGCTCACCGCAAATGAGCTCTCGTGCCCTCCGTCTCGGGCTAGTTGGTTTCGGGTCACTTTGAACAGAAAGTCGGAATGGCATCCCATACGAATCCAGTTCTGGAACGATTAGAACGTAACATTGAATCCGTTGTGTTAGGAAAACGGGACGTTGTACGGAGGATATTGGTCGCTTTATTGGCAGGGGAACATTTGCTGCTTGAGGATGTTCCAGGAGTTGGCAAGACGTTGCTCGCAAAGGCTATTGCGAAAAGTATTGCTGGGAAATTTACACGGGTACAGTTTACCCCCGATCTTTTGCCGAGCGATATCATCGGAAGCAGCATTTACCACGAAGGGGAGTTCAAGTTTTCGCCCGGCCCCATATTTGCAAATGTGGTTTTAGGAGATGAAATCAATCGGGCTCCTCCGCGGACTCAAAGCGCATTGTTGGAAGCCATGAGTGAACGGCAAGCGAGTGTGGATGGCAAAAGTTATCCGTTGCCCGATCCTTTTCTCGTCATTGCCACGCAAAACCCCTTTGAATTTGAGGGAACATATGTATTGCCTGAGAGTCAACTAGATCGATTCATTATGAGAATTGATGTTGGATACCCTGCCAGGGACGCAGAGCGAAACATTCTTCGGTCCCATCAACAAGGGGAGCCTGTAGATGGCTTGGCAGCAGTCGTGTCTATATCTGAGGTCAAAGGGCTTCAGCAGCAAGTCCGTGAAGTCACACTAGATGATGCGATGGTAGATTATTTGCAAGATATCATCGAACAGACTCGGCAAAGTAACGAAATCCAAGTTGGAGTAAGCACTCGTGGGGCTCTTGCATTTTATCGTGCATCGCAAGCTCTTGCGTTTCTATCCGGCAGGAACTACGTCGTTCCAGATGACATTAAGTCGCTAGCCATACCCGTGTTATCACACCGCGTCCTGCCTCGAGGTTTCACTGCCGGTAGCGAAAAGGCCACCGTCGAGTCTATTATCGAGCGATGTCTGCGGAACGTTAGTGTTCCGGTTTAGTTTAAGGCTCAGATTCCATCTAGAGGCCTTGAAAACCCGAAAAGCTTGTTCTGTAAAGTTCATGAAGCGAAACACTAATGCCTGAATCCAATTCGAAAGTTCTCGAAACTACAGCAGATGCAACAGCGAGCGAAGGGCAATCGCTATTCGCAAACAGCTTAGGCGAGAACGGCAACGAGATAGATACTCCGCCACGAACGGTATGGCATTATCTACTAGGTCCATTCAGGCAGTTTCGATCGATGCGACGGATCGCAACTCCGGTCACGACGCGATTAACACGCGAGGGGTGGCAGTTTTCGTTCATGATCGGATTTGTAATTCTGGGGGCCGTAGTCCGCAATGTAAACCTTTTGGTGATCCTGGCTGGAACAATGCTCGGCTTCCTCCTTATACAATGGCGTGTGAGCGCACGGAGCATCTATGGAATCTCAGCTCGTCGCAAACTGCCTCGGAATATGCATGCGAGAAAGCCATTCGATGTGGAAGTTGCGGTAAGCAATCCCAAAAATTTTCTTGGAGCGTGGTGGGTGGTCGTCGAGGAACGGATTACACCGCAGACGAACTTGTCCTTAGTGAGCGGATCTGCCCAGACGATCGGCCTATTGTTTCCCTCCCTTCCTCCACGAACGACACGCGTGCAAAGGTATCAATGCTTTGCACCGAAAAGGGGAGAGTATCAATTGTTGGGAATGGAGATAACAACACGATTCCCGCTGGGATTGATGAAGGGAATACTACCACCGATCGGAAATGATTCGATTATCGTTCAGCCTGCGTTGGGCAAACTTCTGCCGGGCTGGACTGATTTGTTCGAAACCAAACGATCGGGCGCGAGACATCGGCAGGCCAGATCGGTTTCAGACGAAGGTGAATTCTTCGGGTTGCGAACCTACCGACCTGGAGATAGTCCTCGTTTGATACATTGGCGATCATCGGCCCGGCTGGGTGAATTGATGGTAAAGCAATTTCAGCGCACCGAAACGCGAGAGTTTGTGATACTGCTGGATTTACCTCCTCGCCCACGTAAACAAAATGGCACCGTTGATAAATCAGCAGTTGCTCAAGATGGGAATGATGATCACGACGAAGATTTAGCCGTTGAATTCGTCGCGTCTATCGCTCAACATGTATGTGCATCCAATCATGCTGTATTGTCCGTAGCTATAGCAGATCAGGCAGAAACGCTGGCATTGCGAGTTCAGACCAGAACTCAGACGCATGCCCTGCACGAGCGGCTCGGTATGGCTAAAGCGGGCCAAGTGTCTACACTGATCAAAGCACTGCAACTGCTCGAGAGGGAGGTTCGACATGTTGATCATCTATTGGTTGTCAGCACACGGCCCCAGCCCGAATCATTTTCTTCTCAAGACAATTCAACCGATGTGCCGGGAAACAAAGATGATTCAAAAGACACTCGGGACGCACCGATAGTCTTTTGGAGACATATGATGTGGATTAATGTTGCCAACAAAGAGTTGGTTCCCTACTTCCAACCCGCCCCCTAAGGCCTTGTTGATAGAATGCTGCTTAAAAACTAGCATTATTCGCTGGACACTAGCCCGCGGTTTACGTCCGATAACCGGACGCTAATGCATTGCGGCTAGTTAAAGCAACAAGCCTTTACCGAGCATTGAGACGTTCCCGCTTACTCGTATAAAGATTAATCATGATCCGACTAGCGATCCAATCGTTGTCTCATTTTCGAAGCTTGCTGTTTCCTGTGGTGATTGGAGTAGCTATCGCAGCGACGGTGATTGTAGGTGCATTGATAGTGGGAGATAGTGTGCGTGGCTCGTTGCGGTTTATGGCGATGGATCGAATCGGCAAGATCGAAACAGTGCTCATTGCTCCGCGTTGGTTTAAAGAATCAATCATCGATCAATCGAAGATAAAAGGCTCCTATGCGTTGGCACTTTTGATGCAACAAGCGTCCGCAAGAACCGAGCAGAAGTCGGATGTGAATACGCCCGTTTACCGCTCTAATGACATGAGCTTGATAGGAGTGGATGCCAAATTTTGGGAGATGAGTTCCGTAAAGCCCACCAAGCTTCCAGTGGGCGAAGAGGTCGTAATCAACGAATCGCTTGCCAAGGTGCTGCATGTGACTGCGGGCGATTTCTTGGCGCTAAGTGTCCCCTCTCAATCGGTCGTGCCGGCTGACAGCACCTTAGGAAAGCGAGACATCGACACGATTTATCTTCCCAGATGGAAGGTTATTGAGGTCTTACCAGACGGCGGCTTAGCACGATTCTCGCTGAGGAGTGATCAAAGGCCGGTCTTTAACGCGTTTGCAGACAGGGCTGCGTTGCGTGATGCACTGGGAATTGGCGAGCAAGTAAATAGCGTTTTCGCGACCAGCGCAGAGGACAAGCAATCCAAACAGAATCTGATCGCGACAATCTCTCCAACTCTAATCGATTTGGGACTGAAATTGGAAATGGTAAGCATTTCATCAGAGTTGGAGCCCAACGATGTTGTAGATGCATACGCACATTTGACGACTGATCAGATGCTTTTAGGAGATGAGGTTGCCGATGCAGTAATTTCTGAGACTCGGGAGTATTCACCTGTTCGAGTGATGACGTACTTAGCTAATGGGATCGAGATTTCGAAGCAAACCGATGACAAAAATTCGATTGCCTCGTCGGACGGGCTTCGTAATAGCGTTCCCTACAGCATCATTAGTGCGACCGACTCGAAATTGCTAATCGAAATGCTCAGAAAAAGCCCTGGTTTCGACGTCGGATTGCTTGATGATTCAAAGTTCCAGGGGAATGATTGGGTCGTCGTTAACTCCTGGCTCGCGAATCAACTGGGCATTAAAGTTGGCGATCAGATCAAGGTCGATTATTTTCTCCCAGAAACAGTAGAGGGAACGGAAATCGAGAAGTCATTTGACGTCACGGTTGTCGCGATTGCTCCATTCACGGAACCAAAAGTAGTTCGAAAACGCAAGATCTGGGAAAATTCTCCAACACCATTTAATGACGCACACTGGACTCCAGAGGTGCCTGGTATCACTGATTCCGAATCGATCAATGATTGGGATACCCCGTTTCCATTAAGCAGGCCCAGGGAAAAAATCGACGATGAGTACTGGGACGCCCACGGCTTAACTCCCAAGCTGTTCATATCTTACGACTTGGGCCGAGAGAAGTTCGGCTCTCGATTTGGTAATTTAACGAGTATTCGATATGCAGTATCCGATGAAAGAGAGTTCAAAGATCTCGGAGATAAGATCAAATCAACGTCTATTGAAAAGCTCGCTTCCTTGGGTTGGCGGGATATCCCGCTGCTAGAGAGGCAGATGAGACGATCGGGCGGTACAACACCTTTCGATGCATTGTTTATGTCGTTGAGTTTCTTTTTAATCGCTTCTGCATTATTGCTAGTCGTATTGTTCTTTAAGTTATCGATAGAGAGGCGAGCTAATCACTGGGGCGTGATGGCTGCGATAGGATGGCAACGAAGCAAGATAAGGAGGCTACTGCTAGTAGAGGGAGCCGTCCTTTCCGCTGTGGGGGCAACTGTCGGATTGGCTGGAGGTATTCTTTATGCCTACTGTATGGTGACGCTTTTGCGAACATGGTGGGTGGGTGCTGTTACGGTATCATTCTTGGAGTTTTATGTATCACCATTGAGTATGGTAATCGGATGGATCGCGAGCACATTGGCTGCGATGGCCGCAATTTATCTTGCCACGCGAAGATTGCAGAAAGTAGAAATCGCTTCATTACTAAAGGGCCGCGTTGAACAAGTTGTTTTGTATCGCAAGCACAAATCACGCAAGATGTTCGGTGCATTGGTATGTTTAGCTCTAGCTGTTGGAGTGTTGTTCATTGGTCGCAATTTACAGGGTCAGGCACAAGCGGGAGCATTTGTCGGCGGAGGAATGTTTTTGTTGGGAGCGGGTTTATTATGGAGTTGGCATCGATTACAAGTAAATCAAGAAACGCAACGAAACATAGCGACTCCGATGGAGTTGGCTTCTAGCAATGCCAAACGAGCCCCGACTAGGAGCATTTTGGCGATTGGTTTGGTTGCCGTGGCTTCGTTTTTGATCTTGTCCATGAGTTTGTTTCAAGCGAGTCCAACAAAGCCGGGCTTAGGTGGATTTCAATTGATAGGACGAAGCCAAAGTCCTATTTACGATGAGCTTGGTAATCCGAAGACTCGACGCGATGCTCTCGGTGCTGACGCTGAACAGTTGGATGAAACACAAATAGTGTCGTTGCGATTGCGAGGCGGAGATGACGCGAGTTGCAACAATCTATATCAAGCTGATGAGCCTCAGGTTCTGGGAATGTCTACGCGGATTAAAGAGATCGACCGAGGGGAGGGGGGCAGATCTGAGTTTGCTTGGTTCCAGACCAAATCCGAGAATGCTTGGGAGTCCCTCGAGGTAGAAGGCACAGGGGAAAAGGCTCGTCCGATTCCGGTTGTATTGGATCAGAATACAGCATTATGGGCATTGCACTTGGGTGGTTATGTTGGCGAGCGGTTCAAGTTTGAGTTCGATGAAAAGCCTGTATGGTTTGAAACCGTAGGGGTATTGCAGAATACCATACTACAGGGAAGCCTAGTTATCGGTGAAAAGAATTTTCAACGCGTCTTTCCGTCGATTAGTGGATACAGGTCATTTTTGGTAAAAGTGCCGCAATCGTCGAGTGTAGACGCGGTGAGAAATCTCATGGAGAAAGGGTGGCAAGATCCGGGTTTGAGTTTGGTATCGAGTGCATCAGTCCTTGAACAGTTGCTGGCGGTACAGAACACCTATTTGTCGGCGTTCCAATTGTTGGGAACGTTAGGATTGCTGCTCGGAACTGTTGGACTCGGTATATCTCAGTTGCGAGGTGCGATGGAGCGTAGAAGCGAGCTGGCAGCAATGAGGGCAATAGGATTCACGAGAGAGCGTTTGACATGGTTGTTAACTTTAGAGAACGCATGGCAATTGTTTCGGGGAATGATAATCGGTGCAGCTGCCGCCGGGTTTGCGGTTCTCCCCGCGTTACTTGGAGGCCAGCAAGCAGCCGGGTTAACTGGTACGGCAACGATGTTGTTAGGTATCGTGGTTGTTGGAATATTAGCTAGTTGGATTTCAGCCATTCTTGCGATGCGATGGCCTTTAGGGCAAGCGTTACGGTCGACTATCTAGCCTGTTCAAACGGAGCAAAAACCGTTTCAATACGGACACTTTATAAATTCACTATTATTGGCTAGAGGATCCTTTCATGCGTCTAGGTCGAATACAAACCGAAAATGGTCCAGCAGTGGTTCGAATAGTAGACAAAGTTGTCAGTATACTTGATGTTGAATCGGTTGGCTTGTCTACTCTGCAGGACCTGCTATCGCACCCCGATCTAGTGCGTTTAGCTGCTAGTTTGCCAAGCATCGGGGAGAGCCAGCAGGTTGATTCGGTAGCGTGGTTACCACCTATAGATCAGCAAGAAGTCTGGGCTGCTGGTGTTACGTACAAACGATCACAAACAGCTCGGATGGAAGAGAGCGAAGCAGCAGCTAGCTGTTACGACCGCGTATATACAGCTGCCCGTCCCGAGATATTTTTTAAGGCGACACCGCACCGATGCAGCGGACATGGCGGGCCTGTTAGAATACGAAAAGATGCGACGTGGAATGTACCTGAACCGGAGCTAGCGCTGGTAATATCTAGTTCAGGAAAGATTGTCGGCTACACGATAGGAAATGATATGAGCAGTCGTGACATCGAGGGAGACAATCCTCTGTATTTGCCGCAAGCAAAGCTTTACAACCAGTGTTGTGGTTTGGGACCTTGGGTGGTTCTGGCATCATCAATGCCAGAGCGATCCTCGATTGGGATTCATTTGAGCATTCATCGATCCGGCAATGAAGTATTTGCGGGCCGGACGTCGGTTGCGGAGATGGCGAGAAAGTTAGAGGATTTGGTCGATTGGTTGCTAAAAGACAACGATATGCCTAACGGAGCGTTTTTGTTGACTGGAACGGGCGTTGTTCCAGATAGTAATTTTACACTGGCAGCGGAAGACGTTGTTCACATCACAATTGATGGAATAGGAACGCTTTCTAACTATGTTGTCCAGGGTTGATAGGGTTGTCCAGGGTTGATAGGGATTTCGTATAAACTTCTGGAGCTTAGTAAGCTTCGTTTTTGACCACAACAAAGATGGTCTTGAAGAGGATTTTGATATCAAACCATAGCGACCATTCTCGAATATAGCGATGATCCAAAGCGAGGCGCGCTTCCATTTTCTCTATGGTATCGGTTTCTCCACGGCTTCCTTCTACTTGGGCTAGTCCCGTGATGCCTGGTTTAACCTTATGTCGCATCATGTAACCGCGAATTAAATTTCGGTAATGTTCGTTGTGGGCGTTCGCATGCGGTCGCGGACCGACGAGAGACATGGACCCTTCGATTACATTGAACAATTGAGGCAACTCATCAAGTGACGTTCGACGTAGGATGCGACCTATTGGCGTAACGCGGGGATCGTTCTTGGTAGCTTGCTTCACAACGGGTCCATTGTCACATGTGTACATGGATCTGAATTTCCAAACCAAAATTTCCTTTCCGTCTAAACCGTATCTTTTTTGACGAAAGAAAATGGGGCCTTGGGATGTTAAGCGAACGAGTAATGCACAAACCAGAAGCACTGGGGACACCAAAATACATCCCATGATACTTGCCGTTAGATCTAGCAATCGCTTAAGCCATCCGTCGACACCGTAAATAGGCGATTCGAAAACGCTAACTACTGGTAGACCGCCAACGTGAGTCCAGCGTGAATGCAATAACTCGAAGACGAAAAAATCGGGAACAATGTACACCGATGCGGTCGAATTACCGAGTTGATCCAAAAGGGCTTGTATTCGCCTCTCCGCTCGCATTGGCAGGGTGATTAAAACCGTATCTATTTCGTTGGATTGCACTTTTTCTAGTAGTTGATTAGTGTCGCCACAGAACGGTGGTAACGTAGCATCGTCGGCTAGCCTTCTTTCTGTACTACGATCATCGTAGAATCCAATAATCTTGATGCCAGAATCGGCAGCGAGCATAGCGTTTTTCGCAATGTCGTATCCCAAGCGGTTGGCACCTACGATAGCAGTATTCCTGACGCCGTAACCATTTTTTCCCAGCCATTCTAATATCGCCCTGATGCTCATATGGGAAGTGAGCAGCATCAATCCTCCCTGCATGTACCAGAACGCGATGGTTGAACGTGCAAACGAATCGATTTGTTTTGTGAAGACACCGATGAGGATCATTGCAACAAAGGTCGCTGTCCATGCCAGAGTACAAAGTGTCACTTCTTCGTTGGCCGATCGTCCGCGGCTAGGCCGATATATGCCACAGATCTCACCTATCGCGAACAATAGGATGCACGCCAGCAAACAGGCAATAGTCGTCGAACTATTGACAGGTTGGCCAAGAAACCATTGAACACTAGGTAACCCGGCACACAGCAATGCCGAGTCTGCGAGATGTTTGACAACTGGGATTATGGATCGGGTGGGCCGAATGGAAATGGGACTCATAAGGATTCTACTTAAGACAAAGGCTGGGGCTTGGGTAAACAAGCAGACCAAGACAATTACTCCTAGGTCAAAGCAATGGACAGGCTGCACCTTGTAGGCTCAATCCGATGGCCAAAGTTTTCACCCCCATGCATAATCGCTACAATCGTCACATTTGCTGAATCGTTATGAAGGCTAATTGCCATTAGGATTATTGCCGATGACAGGCGTGGTCAGCAATTGACGACCAATCCTAGAGACCATCGCAGTCATTCGATGGTTGCGTATTTGACTTAAGCAGCAAAGTGTTCGAATGAAAGATTCGCTGAGCATTCTCTTCCCTGTGCGCGACAAGCAAAGCATTATCGAATCGCGGGTAGAGTCGCTCTTGGAACACTTGTGTGATATTTGTACCAGCGTGCAAATGATAATAATCGACGATGCGTCGATCGATGCTACTCCAGAGATTCTGGACGACTTAAGACGAAAATACCCACAGATAGAAGTGCAACGAAAGCAAACGGCGGTGGGCCCCACGGCAGCGGTTGAATCTAGCTTGTACCTAGCCAAAGGGGAGTTTATCTTCCTGCATCAGTCCTACGATCCCATCGAACTGGACGAAATTCGACAGCTTTGGAACCTGCGTAAAGATGATCATCTGGTTATTGCCAGAGCGGCAACCAGGGTCCGAAAGATCGATAATCAGTTGTTGCAGCGACTGCAGGACTGGGGGCGAAAACTAGAGGAGAATTGGCCTGCATCCAAGGGGGCCAATGGTGGGCTTCAGATGATGAAGAGAGCCGGTGTCACATCGTTGTCAAACGTCCGAGACAGCCTTGACGAGCTAGAAGTGACTCATCAATCACACCGCCGGATCAGTCCGCCCAAGATCTCGAAGTCGAGGGCAGAGACCGTAAACCCCGCTAATGTGAGCTGATCTCCCGCTATCAGGTAATTTCGGTCCCGATCTTACAATTCACGTGCTTAGAGCTGAATTGCGAAAGTGACTGGGTTGCCTTATCGGGCAGCCTTGGTTTATACTTTACTTGGTTTTCCGCTGCGAAATGTTCTTTTTGCTTGGCTTAATTCTTGTTGATTTTGCTGAAGCTTGGGGTATTGACCGTCGGCTAAATCTCTTTTCTTGTCTTTACCCTCCCTAGATGCGTCACGCGTTTCTCGAACATCCCGCCTAGCCTTCACGCAAGGAATCGGCTGAATGTTGGATTGTCAGTGTACGCTCTGCACTACTTTATATGAACCATCAAGATCCGTCGGAGTATCCTCTACGACGCCGAAATCCAGAACCTTATCGCAAAAGAGAAGACCCACTTTCTCTTTCTGAGGAACTTTATCGCGAACGTCGTCATGCGACGGCCGGAGATGTATCCAACCAGATCGATTTTGGCACTCTTCAAAAGATGACCAACGAAGAGCTGCTGGGGCACGCGAAAAGCGGAAACATCGCAGAACCAGAAACACTTGATCGTCAAGAACTGATTTACCAAGTCCTACGGTCTAAACTACTTTCCTCCGGGATGCTCTATGGTGAGGGAACGCTTGAGATCCTGAATGATGGATTTGGTTTTTTGAGGTCGACTAGTCATCACTATCTTTCGTGTACAGACGATATATACATTTCCCCATCTCAGATTCGGCGATTTGGCTTGACTACGGGAATGACGATCTCCGGTCAGATCCGACCTCCGAAGGAGAACGAGCGATACTTTGCTTTACTTCGCGTTGAGGCCATTAATCACCGAAATCCGAATGAGTCAAAAGCACGTAAGCCGTTCGACTCATTAACACCGGTCCATCCAAAGAGCCGTATTGTTCTGGAAACTACGCCTGAGATAATTGAAACACGGATCGTCGATTTAGTTGCCCCCATTGGTTTTGGTCAACGAGGCTTGATTGTTTCACCTCCGAGAGCTGGCAAGACATTATTGCTTCAGAAGATGTCCAAGGCGGTGTTATCGAATTACCCAAATGCATATGTGATTGTTCTTCTAATCGACGAACGGCCGGAAGAAGTCACCGATATGCAACGAGAAGTGCGTGGTCCGAAATGCGAAGTTATAAGTAGCACATTTGATGAACCTGCATCTCGACATATTCAAGTAAGCCAGATGGTACTTGAAAAGGCGAAGCGTCTTGTCGAGGACGGAATCGACGTCGTGATTTTTCTTGACTCGATCACGAGACTAGCGAGAGCTTGGAATGGTGAGTGCGCTCAGTCTGGTAAACTTCTGACCGGTGGTTTGGATGCCAACGCCATGCAAAAGCCTAAATCGTTCTTCGGCGCAGCTAGAAAAGTCGAAGAGGGTGGTTCACTCACCATCATCGCAACGGCTCTAGTTGGGACTGGGAGCAAAATGGATGACGTCATTTTTGAAGAATTCAAAGGAACCGGGAACTTAGAAGTCGTGCTAGATCGAGCGCTCGTAGATAGGCGGATTTGGCCGGCTATTGATATTTCGGCCTCAGGTACGAGACGCGAGGAAGCGTTGCTTGATCCCAACGAGTACGAACGAATCAGTATGCTTCGAAAGGCTCTTGCCAGTTTGAGCCCGGTGGATGCAATGTCTGAGTTGGTAACCAAATTGAAAAAGACCAACACCAATGCCGAGTTTCTACTCGGGATCCGGCCACAGTAGGGATGTTAAATCGATTCGATGATAGAATAGAATCCGTTTTCCTGGCCATGATGATTGAAACAGTTGAAGTAGGGCAATTTGTTCTTGTATTGAGGAATGACCGAGGATGGGCGTAGAGCTGGATATCACTGCAAATTTGGAAATTGACCAGTTCGCTTCCAAAAAAGTAGGCATAGTCGTTTCGCGTTATAACAATCACATCACGGACAAGTTGGCAGAGGGAGCGATTCGAACGCTAAAGGCCGCCGGCTTTCCTGAAAGTAGTTTGATACTGATTCGTGTGCCTGGGGCATGGGAATTAGCGTTCGGATCACAACGGGCGCTCGCTGATCGAGATTTTATCGGCGTGGTAGCGCTCGGAGCGGTGATTCGAGGAGAGACAACCCATGATCAGCACATCAACAGGGCTGTTTCGATGGCATTGATGCAGCTTTCTCTCGATTACAACAAACCAGTGGGGTTTGGTTTGCTGACCGTTAATAATCTGGAGCAGGCTATACAGCGAAGCGGCGGCAACGTCGGGAACAAAGGAGAGGAAGCCGCAGAAGCGATGCTCGAGTGTTTAAGATTAAGCATTGCCCTTCCATGCACGACCGACAGAAACTAGTCGCTGCAGGCTAGAATTTCTTAAGAGCTTATTGACCGATCATTCAGTCCGTGTGGTCGGTCATGCGGGTAAATCGGGGAAAAATTCTTTACCCTCGCTAGGTGTCTATCGCGTTCCCGCGAATTGAGTATTTTTTGCTGGGATGTTCGGACCCAATTCTTTGCCTAGGGAAATGCGAATTTCATGAAGAATCCCCCGGGCTAAAGACTTGTCGAAATCGAGTTTCCGGAGCAAGAATCCACCTAGCACAATCGTTAAAATCGCTCGTCTCCCTACTTCTAGGTAAGATCTCATTACAAGAATTCTGATCTTTTGCAAACATGCAACGGGAATCTTTTCCCTAAACTAACATCAAATAGTAGTCGTTTCCTAGCTCTCGTCCACGATTCCTATGGCCTCTAACATCAGTAAAAATAGGTTTCGCAGGCTCGTTTTGGAGTCTCTAGAAGACCGTCGAGTCATGACATTGCCGTTTGGGGCAGAACCAAGCGATCTTGGTGAATTCATGCTCGGGAGGGTTGCTGTCACCCCCATTTTGTTGGAAAGCGATGGCAGGATCGACAACAACACCGAGAACTGGACTCCAGCCCACGTTGCCGAAGTAGAGCGAAACATTCGCGACGGCCTACAGTGGTGGACCGAACTCTTGGCCACCAAGAGTTCTCTACACACTTTAGATTGGGTCATCGATACCACTTACATTAACAATCGGCCAGCGACTCCCTACGAACCCATTAACCGGATTTCTAACAACTTTTCTTTATGGGTTGGTCAGTTCCTCACTGATGCCGGATACGCCTCTAGCAATGACTTGGCGACGAACATTCGCTCATTTAATCAAGTTCAACGAGCGAAGCTAAATACGGACTGGTCGTTCACGATATTTGTGGTTAATTCCACCAACGATGTCGACGGATCTTTTGCACCTGGTGGATCCTTCTCGCGAGCCTTTGCCTTTGCTGGTGGTTTGTTCCAAGTAATTCCTTCAACACGACCTGCTTCAACCTATGCGCACGAAACCGGACACATGTTCTGGGCGCGGGACGAATATGCAGGTGGAGGGAACTTTTTTCAAAAGCGTGGCTACTATGATTCCCAGAATCTCAACGCGACAGATTTGAATCCAAACCCAAATTTTGTCCAAGCGCCGAGCATCATGTCTGCGGGGAGCAATTTGGAGTTTGCGTACGAGAATTTAGTGACGTCTCCGCACACGCTCGCACAATTAGGTTGGGTAGATAGCGACGGCGACCAGATCTTTGATGTGCTGGATGTACCACTCGATTTACAGGGTACCGGTCGGATCTCGACCAATGGACAGAGATATCAATTTGTAGGAACAGCGTCGGCCAAAGCGTTGCCTAATCGCAATTCTGCTGGCAACCAGAATGACATTACGCTGAACAAAATCAATCGAATTCAATATCGAATCAATGGCGGTAACTGGATCGATTACTCAACCCACAATGACTACACGCTCAACTTGAATCTTGATATTCCTTTGGGTAGCGTAACAACCGGAACGATTGAGATTCGGGCGTTGAATAACCAATTCGGAATCGCAAGCAATCTCTTTACGGGGAGCATTGGAGCAGCACCTGCAATCACAACAGCAGCGGGCATTCAAGGCTTCGCATGGGAAGATTCCGACGAGAATGGTACATGGACTCGAAACGAAAGCGGGTTAGTTGGCGTCACTGTCGCTGTGGTAGATCAACTCGGTGTTCCCTTGAACTTGCAGCGCCGACTGGAGCCAGATGACTTCCCTCCAGGAGAAATCGGCACAACACAATCCGGGTTGCGGGTAGATGTTATAGGCATGAGTACCAATGGGAGGGTCCACTCGGCTGCAGATCCCGCTGCAACGACAGGCTCTCGAATTTTCAAGCCTGTCGCCCTTAATGGAACAGTTCTTGATTTCTTTCGTGGAATTGACCAACAGTTACGAATTCGTTTCGACAACGCAACAAGTTTTGCTTCCATTGATGCGATTGCGAACTCCGACAATGCACGCGTTAGGCTAGACGCTTACGACAGCAACGACAATTTGATATCACGCGATGAACAGAGAGATCTTGCGATTGGTCAGCGAGTCACTTTAGAAGTGGGATCGCAAGAACGTCGTATCTCCTATGTAATTGCGAGAGCCTTTGGCGGCACACTGGCCAAGTTTGACAACTTTACGTATGGCAGCCCTACCACAACCAGAACTGCAAGCGATGGGAGTTTCAGACTCCCTTATATTCCAGCAGGTTCCTACAACATCAGGATTGTTCAATCCCCGGCAGTGTCTGGGACGAGTACTCCTATCGGCGGTGTTCACACCGTTAGCATCGGTAGCAATCAAACCATTGCCAACTTAAACTTTGGGGTGATCTTATCCGAGAGTCCATGGCTAAATCCGAATTTACCTGAGGATATCGACAACGACAGGGTTGTATCGCCGTTGGACGTATTGGCATTGATAAATGAGATAAACGCTGGAGGCGCTCGACCCTTGGATGGATCAGGACTTTCCTATCCTCCCTATTTCGATCCCAACGGGGATCGATCCCTTGACGCACTAGATGTATTGATGGTGATCAATTACATCAATGCGAATCCAAACGGACCTGCTGGCGAGTACGCTGGTGAAGAAATTCAGAGTCAAGAGTTGCTCTCATCGTTCGTATTCGACATTCAAAATTCCACAATACAGACACGGATCATCGCCATATCGGGGATCAGCCTTGAGATGGTTCGGGAGAACGAGCTTGATCTCTATCAGTGCAATCATGATCACAGCAACGCAGATTCCTTTACCGCATCACACACCGCGGCGGTGGTTACGCCGGCAATAACAGCGCCAACTCCGACTCGCATTATTGAAGACGTTTTCGCCAAGCTTGGTGAATCTTGTTGTTGCCCATCTTGCGCCAGCAGCGGCGAGGGCGAGGGAATTGTTGACCTCCCTATGGACCCGACTGCGAATTGTACGAAGAACAACTTCGTTTGAATACGAATCTTTTCACGCTGATTAAGTCTTGAAGTACGGTTCTGATTTTGTTTTTATACCGTGCTGAACCTCGTTATATAGCTGGCTCTGGTGAGTGATTGATTGTCCGGCGATCTGGTTTCGGTTATGCTCTCTCCTAGACTGCAGCCCATCATTTCTGATGATTGCATGTCAAAAACTTGGTACAAATGGAGTTGCATAAATGGCGGAACAACATTCTGAAAACACTGCGATACAAGCTAAGGCTGCAACGCATTCTTTGAAAAACGATTATCTGCCGCAAAATGTGATGGCAAGATTGGATGCTTATTGGCGTGCTCTTAACTACTTGTCGGTTGGCCAGATTTATCTAATGGCTAATCCATTGTTGAGGCAGCCATTAGAGCGCGAGCACATCAAGCCCCGTCTTTTGGGTCACTGGGGAACGTGTCCAGGGCTCAATATGCTATGCGTGCATCTTAATCGAGTCATCGTAAAAGACGACTTGAACATGATCTACGTGATCGGTCCGGGCCACGGAGGTCCATCTCTAGTTGCGCACGCTTACCTTGAGGGAACATACTCTGAGATCTACCCAGATGTGAGTCGTGACGAAGAGGGACTTCAAAAGCTATTCAAGCAGTTTAGTTTTCCCGGTGGCATTCCTAGTCACGTCGCACCTGAAACGCCAGGTAGCATCCATGAAGGAGGTGAATTGGGGTACGCTCTCAGTCACGCCTATGGAGCTGCTTTTGATAACCCAGACCTAATCGTTTCGTGTATTGTTGGGGACGGGGAAGCTGAAACGGGACCGCTCGCGACAGGTTGGCACGGAAACAAATTCTTGAATCCCGCTCGCGATGGCTGTGTTTTACCAATTCTGCATTTAAACGGTTATAAAATTGCGAACCCATGCTTTCTCGCTCGAATACCGAAAGAGGAGCTGACGAAGTATTTCGAGGGGATGGGATACAAGCCATATTTTGTTGAAGGATCTGATCCGTTTGTTATTCACGAACAGCTTGCGAGCACGCTGGATACAGTTGTCGAAGATATCAAGCAGATTTGGCACAAGGCACGTGCATTAGGAGACACCTCAAGGCCGATGTGGCCGATGATTATCTTTAGGACGCCAAAAGGATGGACGTGCCCTGATTACATCGATGGCAAAAAATGTGAAGATTATTGGCGCAGCCATCAAGTCCCCATGGGAGACATGGACAAGGTAGAGCACATTCGAATTCTAGAAGCTTGGATGAAGAGCTATAGGCCTGAGGAGTTGTTTGACGAATCGGGACGGTTCCGAGACGAGTTAGCCAGTTTAGCTCCTCACGGAGAACGCAGAATGAGCGCCAATCCTCATTCGAATGGTGGGCTTTTGCTAAGAGACTTGAAACTGCCAGATTATCGCGACTATGAAGTACAGGTTTGCTCGCCAGGAGCAATCACCGCTGAATCAGCTCGCGTCATGGGCACGTTCTTACGGGACGTGATGAAGAAGAATTTGGATAGCAAAAATTTTAGAATCTTCAGCCCAGATGAGAATAACTCTAACCGTTGGCAAGACATATTAGAGGTCACGAATCGTTGTTACATGGCAGAGATCTACCCCGATGACGATCGATTATCTCCGGACGGCCGCATCATGGAGGTTCTAAGCGAGCATCAATGTCAGGGTTGGCTAGAGGGATATCTTTTAACAGGGCGACATGGGTTTTTCTCCTGTTATGAAGCGTTCATTCACATCGTCGACTCGATGTTTAATCAGCATGCCAAATGGCTCAAGGTTTGTAATGGAATACCATGGCGAAGATCGATTGCCTCGCTCAATTACTTTTTAAGCTCTCACGTTTGGAGACAAGATCACAATGGC
>Ga0315899_10000465_pt1 | contig 49072 bp, 42 predicted proteins | sample LakEriMetagenome_2_FD_203518 | JGI IMG/M metagenome (GOLD analysis project Ga0315899, IMG submission 203518) | Freshwater fungal communities from buoy surface, Lake Erie, Ohio, United States - Buoy 4 MA112 | ecosystem: Environmental > Aquatic > Freshwater > Lake | place: USA: Lake Erie, Ohio...
TGGTTCACGAGTCGAGGCGGAAAAAGGTCAGGGCGGTTGTCCCGTACCGTCGGGTCTCTCCCATGGTCGGGAGCGCCACCGACGACGAATGTTCAACGGCGAACACGGCCGCGAAAGGGACGGCGAGCCATTGCTCAGCCAGTCGGCGGGCCGTGTCGCTGGCGTACGGTGGGTCGGCGAACGCCACATCATAGCTGCCCGGGCGCAGCTGTTCCACGAAGTGTACCGCCTCGCCCCGGTGGATGACGGCGCCGGCGTGCCCTCCCAACGCGTCGAGGTTTGTCTGAAGCACCTTGAGGGCGCGGGGCGCCTGCTCGACGAAATCACAGTGTGCCGCCCCCCGCGAGAGACTCTCGAGACCCAGGGCGCCGCTTCCGGCGCACAAGTCGAGGACTCGCGCGTCGGGCAGCAGCGGATGCACGATGCTCATCCACGCTTCGCGCACCCGGTCCGCGGTGGGACGCACCAGATCACCGGGGGGCGCGGCGAGACGCCGCCCCTTCCAGCGGCCGGCAATGATGCGCATATCGCCTATTCTCCGGGATGGCGGACGTCCGCCACGCGCAGCTGCAACCGAGACACGCCGCGATACTCATCGCGTTCGAGCTTGAAGACCAGGTCGAAGGCCCTGGCGACATCGAAGCTGCCCGCACGCTCGGCCATCCCCCACCCCACCGCTTCCAGGTCGCCACGACGCGCCTCGACCAGGAACTTGAGTCCATCACTGCCGATCTTGCGCGGCGAACTGGCGAGGCGCGCGCCCGTGGCCCGAAAGACCGGGGCCGGGTTGCCCACCCCAAACGGTTCGAAGTGGCGGAGCAGCTTCTCGAGATCCTCGCCAATGTCGTCGAGCGGGACGTCGAGATCCACGCGGAGCACCGGGACGAGATCGTCGGCGGTAAGCCGTCGCTTCGCCACCTCATCGAAACGCTCGACGAACGCCGGCAACTGCTGCGCGTCCATGGTCAGGCCGGCCGCCGCGCGGTGGCCACCATATCGCTGGAACAGATCGGCGCACTCGCCAAGGGCCGCGTGCAGATCGAAGGCGCTGATGGAGCGCCCGGAGCCCTTCCCCACCCCGTGCTCCACCGCCACGAGGACCGCGGGTCGTGCGGTCTGCTCCACGATCCGCGACGCTACGATGCCGATGACCCCCGCATGCCAGCCCTCCCTGTGCAGGACATGGGCAAACCGGTCGCGTGCCGATGGCTGGTCGACCTGACGCAAAGCGTCGTCGAGTACCGCGCGATCGAGTTCCTGGCGCGCGCGATTGAGCTCTTCCAGTTCGCGCGCGATCGCGTTGGCTTCGTCCTCGCGCTCGGCCAACAGCAGACGCAGCCCGAGCTTGGCATCGGCGATGCGCCCGGCCGCGTTGAGCCGCGGCGCCAGCACGAAGCCAACGCGCCCGGCGGTGAGCGCCTTGCCTTCGAGCCCGGACGACCGGATGAGCGCCCGCAACCCGGGGTGGGTGGTCTCGGCCAGCAGCTTCAACCCGTAGCGCACGAGCACGCGATTCTCCCCACGCAGGGGTGCCACGTCGGCAATCGTGGCGAGCGCCACCAGATCGAGCTGATGGTGAGCCAGCGACACGGGCACGCCCAGCGCCTCGCACAGTGCCAGCGCCAGCTTGTAGGCAACACCCACCGCCGCGAGATCCTTGTCGCTCGACGCGCACGCGGGGTGGCGCGGGTTGCACACCGCATAGGCCGGCGGCATGCCGTGCCCCGGGAGGTGATGATCGGTGACGATGACATCCACCCCGGCGCGCATCAGGTCGTCCACGGCGCCGTGGGCGCTCGTGCCGCAGTCGCAGGTCACGACCAGCGAGGCCCCCGCGGCCCGCGCGGCGGCCACGCCGGCCGCGCCCAGGTCATACCCGTCGGTCAGGCGGTTGGGAACGAAGGGCACCACGTGGCGGGCGCCGCATCCGCGCAGCACGCGGGTGAGCAGCGCCGTCGATGACATCCCGTCCACGTCGTAATCGCCGTGCACGAAGATGACCTCCTGTCGGCGCACGGCATCGGCCATGCGCGCCACGGCGCGCGCCGCGTCATGCAGGAAGCCGGGGGCCTCGACCTGGTCGAGTCGTGGGCGCAGGAACCGCTTCGCGGCATCGGGGGCCGAGTAGCCGCGCGCGGCAAGCAGCCGACACACGCCGGCGGGCAGCAGCAGCTCCTGCTGCAGCCGAGCCACGGTGTCGGGGGCGGGGGGCGGAACGGGCACCCAGCGGGCCGCCGGGCGCAGCGGCGCCATCCCCGGCGACGAGGCGGTGCCTTTGGCGAAGGCGCTCAACGACGCGCCGCGTGATGGGGGAGCAGACACGCTGGCAATCTACGCCGGCGCTCGAGCGAGGGGCAGGCGCGCGGCGGGAATCGGCGCGCAGCGCTCAGGCGCTCGCGCGCTGGTACAGCAATACGCCGCACTCCTCGCAGGGTTCAATCACCGTACCGGTCGACATGATTGCTCGCCGCTGCAGGGGAATGGCCGTGTCGCACGCACTGCAGCAATTCCCGCGCACCTCGATCAGTGCCGCCGTGCGGCGGCGTGACGCCACCCGCTCATACTTGGCCAGCAGCCCCACCGTCACCGCAGACGAGGCGAGCTGTCGACGGGCACGCTCGGTGGCGAGTTCGGCATCGATGCCGGCACGCTGACGCTCCAACTCGTCGCGCGCGGCTCCCTGATCGACACTGACTTGGGCCAACACTTCGCGATGCGCCGACAGGGCGGTGCGCAGATCGGTGACCCGGCGCGCCATCGTGAGTGCTTCGCTTTCTCCATCGGCCAGTGCCCGGCGCGAGGCCTCCACGCGCCCCGCCGCCTCGGTGGCATCCTGCAGTCGTTCCGCCGCCGCCAGCGCCGCCGCGGCATGCTCGTGCAGCGCTCGTGTTTCGGCCAGCCGCCGGTCGAGCACGCGCTGACGGGTCAGTTCCCGTTCGAGTGCCGCCTCCGTTCGCGCGACTTCTTCGACTGCGCGCTTTTGCGTGGCGTCGAGCAGGCTCAACCGAGGCGCAAGGGCATCGCGCCGCGCTTCGATGTCGCGGATCCTGTCATCGTGGGCCTGCACCGCGAGCAGTGCCTCGAGATCACCATGCCCCACCGTTCACGTCCCCCCAGCTTTCGGCCGACCGCGCGGGGAGCGCATCGGCATCAGTCGTCGAATCTCCGCCTCCACCTCCAACCGTTCCCGCATCAGGGTGTCGTGCTCTTCGCGGGTGGCGCCGCGCATGGCCACCCGCAATTCATCGACCCGCCGTTCCAGTACGCGCACGTCGAGCTTGCAGAGGCTGAGGCCGATGTCGGCGGCAACGACATCGAAGGCGCCCGCCTCGGTGAGCTCACGCAAGACCCGCAACGTCTCCGGGGTCAGGCGTTCCGCGACCTGTTCGAGGTCGTTGTCCAGCGGGGCGTGCAGCAGCACGTCGAACAGTTCACGGTACGCCGGATCACGGAAGGTGTCGGGGGGATGCCGCTCCGCGACACGTTCGGCCACGCCGCGCTCGACCAGCATGGCGCGTACCAACGCCCGCTCAACCGGCTCGTCGCGTCGGGGGCGCGGCGGCACGTTGGTGGCCTGCCATTCCGGTCCCGGCTTGTACCCCCGCCGGCGCGGCGTCCACGCGGGCCGCTGTTCAGCCGGCGGAGGCGGCAAGGGGGCCGGCTCGTCCTCACGCCCGAACCCTGCCCACGCGTCGTCACCCGGCGGCCCCTGACGCAGGGACTCGTCGGCGCCTTCGCCCCACCCCGCCCCACCGACCGCCCGTCCCGGATGGCGACGAACACCCGCTTCCGGCAGCGCATCGGCCTCGGCCGACAGCGTCGCCTTGTCCACATGGGTGACGTCGGCCAGGCGCGCCAGATACATGTCCCGCGTGAGCGGTTCCTTCGCGGCGCGGATCGTGGGGAGCAACTTGTCGATGGCCGTTCGGCGGTGTCGCAGATCGGTAAACCACCCGCGGCGCTCGAGCAGCTGCACCTGCCGATCGAACAGGTCGATGGCCTGGCCCAACTGCGCCTCCATCCCCGCCCGTCCGTGCTCGTGCACGAAACTGTCGGGGTCCTCCCCGTCCGGCAGACTGACGACCTGCACCGACGCTCGCGCCCGCAGCAGCTCCAGCCCCGAGCGAAAAGTGGCCTTCTGTCCGGCCTCGTCACTGTCGTACAGCAGGAATACGTTCGCGGTATAACGGGTGAGGAGGTGCGCCTGCTCCTCGGTGAGCGCCGTTCCGAGCGGGGCGACCACCTCTTCCAGGCCTGCCAGCGACAACCGGATGGCGTCGAGATACCCTTCGACCACGATGGCCCGCTCGACACGGCGCATGGCCTGCTTCGCCGTGTGCAACCCGTACAGTGTTCGGCGCTTCTGAAAGACCGACGATTCGGGACTGTTGAGATACTTCGGCTGCTCGTCACCCATGGCGCGGCCGCCGAAGCCGACATAGCGGCCGAGTTCGTCCTGGATGGGAAACATCACGCGACCGCGAAAGCGGATGCGCGGCTCCCCCTCCCCATCCCGATGCACGAGAATGCCACACTCCAGCTGGCGCGCGTCATCCACCCCGAGGGCGTGCAGATGCCGGCGAAGCGCTTGCGGATCGCGCGGGGCAAACCCCAATCCGAAGCGATGCCAGGCATGCGGATCGAGAGCGCGCGACTCGAGGTACTCGCGCGCCGGACGCCCGGTCTGTTCGTCCCGCAGCTGCCCCTGGAACCATTCCGCGGCCGCGGCAAGCGCCTCGTAGTTGGGCGCGTTCGGATCGGGCGCCTGTGCCCGACGTGGAGTGTCGACGACTTCGATTCCCACCTTCTCGCCGATGTACTTCACGGCGGATGGCCAGTCGAGACCGAGGCGCTTGCGAATGAAGGTGAACACGTCACCGCTTTCGTGGCAGACGAAGCAGTGATAGCTGCCGTGCGAGGGGGAGATGGAGAAGTTGGGGTTCTTCCCCTGGTGAAAGGGACACGGCCCGCGCCACGTCCCCCCCGAACGCTTGAGCGGGACGAACTCGCCGATCACCTCGACAATGTCCGCTGCCTGACGGACCCGTTCCACGGTTTCGTCAGCGATCACGAGTCCCACGCCCCCCCATGCGCCCGGTGCATACCCGAATCAACCGGCTCTAGGCCAGCTCCGCCACCGTGACGCCGTCACCACCTTCGTTCCAGGCCCCAAGGCGGAAGCCGGTGACGCGTGTGTCCTTCTTGAGCATCTCGCCGACGCGCGCGCGAAGTGCCCCCGTGCCCTTGCCGTGAATGATGCGGAGTTCGCGAAGGTCGTTGCGAATGGCCGCATCGAGGGCCTGCAGCACCTGATCATCGACCTCGTCCACGCGCAGCCCGCGGACATCGACCTCGCGCACGGGCTCGACTTCCGGGATGTCCCCCAAGGCCAGCTTGAACGTGGCCACCGGTGCCGCCTTGGTTCGCGTCAGCGCCGAGATGGGGACGGTCAGCGACAACGACCCCACGGTCACGCGGGCTTCGTCGCCCCGAATGGAGACGATGCGCCCGGCCTTGTCCCCGAGCGTCGAGACCAGGACATGTTCCCCTGTGGTCAGGGGGCGCGACGGTATGGGGCGGGCGACTGGAACCGGCGCCGCCCCCGCCTTGCGCTGTTCGGCGCGCGCGCGCCCGCGCGCCGCACGCTGCTCCGCCGCCTCGAGCGCCTGGCTCTGTGCCGCGGCCGCCTGCTCGATGGTGCGCCGCGTGGCGCGCGCGGCATCGTCGAAATCGGCCGCGGCGTTGGCGGCACGCGCGCGAATCTCCGCAATGGCACGCTCCACTTGTCCACGCGCGTCGAGCAGGTAGCGTCGCGCTTCCTGCCGCGCCTTGCGTTCCGCCTCGCGCTCCTGCTCGCGCACCTTCTGCTCGCGATCGCTCACCGCGGCCATGCGCGCCCGGACCTTGTCGTTCTCGCGCTGCACGAGCTGCTCACGCTCGCCCAGCAGCGCCTCGCGTGCTTCGACATCGGCAAGCAGCACCGCCAGATCGCGCTCGCCCTGCGGCAACCGTTCTTCGGCACGCGCAATGACCGCTTCGGGCAGCTGCAGACGGCGCGCGATGCTCAACCCATAGCTGCGCCCGGGGATACCCTTGAGCAGGCGGTAGGTTGGCGCAAGCTGGACGGCATCGAATTGCAGCGACGCATTCACCACCCCCGGCACATCGGAAGCAAGCAGCTTGAGCTGGCCGAGGTGCGTGGTGGCCATCGTCAGCGTGCCGCGCCGGGTCAGCGTCTCGAGAATGGCACCGCCGAGGGCGGCGCCTTCCGCGGGATCGGTCCCCGAACCGAGTTCGTCGATGAGCACGAGCGATGCCGGGGTGGCCGCATGCAGGATCTCCGCGAGGTTCTTGAGGTGGGCACTGAACGTGGAGAGGCTGGCCTCGATACTCTGCTCGTCGCCCACGTCGGCGAGCACGTTGTCGAACACCGGCAGCCGACTCAATGCACCCACGGGGGCCGGTACACCGGCCTGTGCCATCATGCACACCAGCCCGGTCGCCTTGAGCAGCACCGTCTTGCCGCCCGTGTTGGGGCCGGAAACCAGGAGGGTGCGCTCGTCGGCGTGCAAGGTGAGATCGAACGGCACGACAGGGATCCCCTTGGCGAGCAGCAAGGGATGTCGTCCATCGACGATGCACAGCCCCTCGGCGGGGGCGCCGAAGGCGAGGGGAGCGCAGTTGGCATCGACGCTGTAGCGCGCCCGCGCATAGAGGCTGTCGAGGGCGACCAACGCACCGAAGGCCGCCCCGATTGCCTCGTGATAGGGGTGCAGCGCCTCGGTGAGGTCGCGCAGCACCCGCTCCACTTCGCGCTGCTCCTCGATCTCGAGTTCACGCACGCGATTCCCGAATTCCACGGCCGCCGGGGGCTCGACGAAGATCGTCGCGCCCGTGCCCGAACTGTCGTGCACGATGCCGCCCACGTACCCCTTGGCCTCGCGCCGCATGGGAATGACCCAGCGGCCATTCCGCATGGTAATGGAGAGGTCGCTGACCTGATGATGCGACTCGAGCTTGCCCATCTCGCGTTCGAGCAGCCGCACGAGTTCCCCCTCCGCCTGCCGCAACTCACGGCGGACGCGGCGCAGGGCTGGCGAGGCATCATCGCGCACGGTGCCATCGTCACTGATGGCGCGCGCAATGGCCTCCTCCTGCGCCCGCAAGTCGATGAGGGCCTGCGCGTAGCCGGTGAGGTAGGCCAACACGATCGCCGGGCGGCGCGGGTCGCGCAGCATCTCCCGCATGCGCCGCGACGAGCGCAACAGGGTGGCCCCCTGCAGCAACTCGAGGGCCGTCCACGTGAGCCCCGCAATGCGCAGTCGCTTGAGCGCCTCGCCGAGGTCGGGGATGCTCTCCGTGGGCCACCCGAGCTCCGACAGCAGGAGGGCGCGCACCGCGTTCACCCGGGCATGCTCAGCCTCGATCCACTCGCGGTCGGTGCGCGGCACCAGTGCCCGAACGGCCGCAGCCCCCGGGGCCGACGATGCCCGTCCGGCCACATACGCCAAGAGGCGAGGAAACTCGAGAATGCCGAGCGCGTGCGCGTTCATGAAATCCGGCTGGCGAGCCGGCTCGTGCCGGCGTTAAGCGCGCGCGAGCTCCTCGCGCGCCACGGAGTTGATGACACCGCCATCAACGCGCCCCTTGAAGGCGGGCATGACGCGGGCCATGACGGCACCCACGTTGGCGGCGCCAGCGGCAATGGCCTGCTGCACGGCCGCCCGTACTTCGGCGGGGTCGACCTGCGCGGGCAGGTAGACCTCGAGCAGCGTGACCTCCTGCTGCTCCTTGTCCTGCAAATCGGTGCGACCCGCCTTGGCGTACAGCTCGACGGATTCACGCCGCTTCTTGATTCCCTTGCGGATGACGTCGATGACGTCATCGTCGGTGGCGCCCCGGCGCAGCTCGATCTCGCGATTTCTGACCTCGGACACGATCATGCCAAGCAGCATCACGCGATCCTTCTGCTGTTCCCGCCTGGCGGCCGCCTGATCTCCCTGCAGCCGCGCCAGCAGCGAACGGCCACTGGCGTCCACGGGACCGCTCACCCGTTCCGGGTGCGGCGATTCTTACGGACAGCCGCGTTCATCTTGCGCTTGCGACGCTCCGACGGCTTCTCGTAATGGCGATGCTTGCGCAGGTCGGACAGGATGCCGGCCTTTTCGCACTTCTTCTTGAAGCGCTTGAGCGCGCGCTCGAAGTTTTCGTCCTCGTGGATAATGACTTCCGACAAACTGAACCTCGGTTGTGATCGCGACCGCGTCGCGACGTGTGCAGGAATGAGAAAATCAGCCCTTTTCGGGCCAGCCTCTAATGCTAGACGCCCCGACTTCCACGGTCAAGCGGACAAACGGGAGTAATTGCCGCTGCGGCAGGTGGTTAGGGGACCGCCCTGCCCTGCAGGACGGCCGGGGATCCCGCCATTCACCCGGGCGGCCATCCAAGCGGACGCCCACCCAACACGTGCAGGTGCAAGTGTCCAACCGACTGCCCTCCATCGCGCCCCACGTTGGTGACGACGCGATAGCCCGAGTCGGCGACCCCCTCGCGGCGGGCCACCTCCGCGGCCAAGGCCATCGTTTCCCCAAGGAGTGCGGCGTCCGACGCGGCCGCCAGCGAGTCCACGTGCGCCCGCGGAATCACCAGCACGTGGACCGGCGCCTGCGGATGCAGGTCCCGGAAGGCCATGGCGAGCGCGTTTTCGGCCACGATCGTGGCCGGCAGGGTACCCGCCGCAATACGACAGAACAGACACGAGTCGGTCACGCCCCCTCCAGAGGTTCGGGCTGAGTCTCCGCACACGATGACGGGGCCGTCCCGAACACCATGCGGGCCGCCGCCAGCGCGGCCACGGCCGCTGTTTCGAAGCGCAGGATGGTCGGGCCAACGCTGACCGAACGGAAACCGGCCGCGGCCAGCAGCGCCAGTTCGTCGCGCTCCAAACCGCCCTCGGGGCCGACCGCGATGACGAGCGGGTGTGACAGCGGTGGCGATGCGTGTCCGACAAACGGTGCGCCGCCGGGATCGAGCACCACCCGGTCGCCTGAGGGCGCGGCAAGCAGCGCCCGCTCCAGATTGGCCTCGGGAAAAGGCTGCGGCAGCCAGGCGCCTTCAGACTGGGCCAACGCCCCCTCCATACGGGCGCGTACCTTCCCCTGGAAACCGACCCCCTCGCCCCGCGGAGAGACGCTGCGGGAGCGTCGCCAGAGGACCGGACGCCAACTCGTCGCCCCCAGTTCGGCGGATTTCTCCGCCAGCCACATCATCCGGTCCCGATCGGCAACGGGCACCAGCAAATGCACCGGCGGCAGCGGCTCGACGCGCTGCGCCGACGTGATGTCGATGTGCGCCGCGCTCTTGCTGACCTGGACGACGATCCCTTCCCCGACCAGCCCCTGTCCGTCGCGAACACCGACCAGGGCGCCCGGCCCACGCCGCAGCACGCGCAGGTGTCGCGCGGCAGCCTCGTCGAGCGTCACCATGCTCCCGGCGCTGAATGCGCTGGCGGTAACGAACTGCGGCCGTCCGGCGGCTACGCCAGTGCGATCGAGACCGACCACCAGATATCCTCCGCATCCTCTTCCAGGAGGCGCCAGCCGTGCGCCGCCAGCACCTGCCGCATCGTGTCGCGTTCCTCGAGCAGTATGCCGCTGAGAATGGCGGTGCCGCCAGGCCGGAGGGCGGCGGCGATCGCCGGCAGCAGCTCGATGAGCACCGACGAAATGATGTTGGCCAGCACCAGGTCCACCGGCGCCACCAGGGGGAGCAGCACCCCGGCGTCGGCCTCGAATACATGTACCCGATCGCTCACTCCGTTGCGCGCCACATTTCGTTCGGCGTCGGGGATGGCGTCGGCGTCGAGCTCAATGGCATACACCCGCCCGGCGCCCAGCTTCGCGGCGGCAATCGACAGCACGGCGCTCCCGGCCCCAAGGTCGGCCACCACGGCGCCGGGCGACAACTGACGCGGCAGCAACCGCACGACGCCTCGTGTGGTGGCATGCTCCCCGGTTCCGAAGGCCATGCCGGGTTCGATGACGATCGAGGTCTGCGGATCGAGCTCCGCACTGAGCCACGGCGGGGCGACCGTCAGCGCGCCCAGCTGGTGGGAGGTGATGCGCGCCTTCCACGCTTCCGACCAGTCGATGTCCGGAACCGGCGACGTTTCCAACACGGCCAGCTCGTCCGCCTCCGTCACCGCGCGGTGCACGGCCTCGAGATCGGCCCCGGGAGGAAAGTGCGTGACCAACGACGGGCCATCCTCGTGCACGCCCTGCGCACCGACGGCGAAGAGCGCCCCGAGACAGGCCGCGCGCGCTCCAGGCTCCTTGGCCGGGAGCACGCGCACGCTGATCCAGCGTTCGGCGGCCGACGCCGACGACGCCTCACGCACCGAGCACTTCCTTCATCTTCGACCAGAACCCCTTCTCCCGCCGTTCGGGAGCCTGCCCCTGCATGGCGGCCAGGCGCTCGATCAGCTGCTGCTCTTCGCCCTCCACCGACTGCGGTGTCCACAGCTGCACCTTCACATGCAGGTCACCCGTTCCCGACGCGTTCACCCTCGGCAACCCGCGTCCGCGAAGGTGAAACACCGCGCCGCTCTGCGTTCCCGGCGGTACGCGCAGCGACAGTTCGCCGGTGACGCCCGGCACTTTCAACTCGGCGCCGAACACCAGCTGCGGATACGTTACCAGCGCTTCGCAGAACAGGTCCTCGCCATCGCGTTCGAAGCGCTCGTCGTCTTCCACCTCGAACACCACCAACACGTCACCGCGGGTGCCGCCGCGCTGACCGACATTTCCGGTCCCTCGCAGCGTCATGTACTGTCCGGTGGCCACCCCGGGCGGCACCGTGATCTTGAGCGTGCGCTCCGCACGCACGCGCCCCTCGCCACGGCATTTCCGGCACGGATTGGACACCACCACGCCCTCACCCGCGCAGGTGGGACACGGTGCGACCGAGACGAACTGCCCGAAGAAGGAGCGCTGCGCCCGCCGCACCTCTCCAGCGCCGCCGCAGGTGCTGCAGGTGGTGGGCTTGCTCCCCGGCTCGGACCCGGAGCCTTCGCACGGCTCGCAGACGTCGAGCACCTTGAGCGTCACCGTCTTCTCGACGCCCGTTGCCACTTCAGCCAGCGTCAACGGCATTGACAGCTTGACATCCTGACCGCTGCGCGGCCCCGAACGCCTCCCGCCAGCCGCAGCCCCGAAGAGATCGCCGAAGCCACCGAAGTCGCGCATGAAGATGTTCAGCGCTTCGGACAGGTCCACGTGCTCGTAGGCCGACTGGGCACCGGCCCCCCGCAGCCCCGCTTCGCCGTACCGGTCGTAGGCGGCGCGCTTCTGCGCGTCCCGGAGGATGTCGTAGGCCTCCGTGATGGTCTTGAACTTCTCCTCGGCTTCCTTCGACCCGCCGTTGCGATCGGGATGCCACTGCATCGCCAGCCGGCGATACGCTTTCTTGATGTCGTCGTCGGATGCGTCGCGCGGTACGCCGAGGACCGCGTAGAAATCAGCCATGTTGGTGTCGAGCAAGTGCTGCGAAAACCCGGCACGACGCCACGGGCGGCGCCGGGACAAAGCGCAAAACGGGCACCGCAGCGGGAGCAGCGGCTCCCCGACGGCGCACGTTCAGCAGGCACAATCCGGGTAAGCTAACCCAACCGGGGCACCGAAAGGTCCCGGCCGCCTATCCAGGCGCCGGGAGCCCCCTCAGCAGAGCAGGTTCGACACCAGGCGGGAGGTGTGGTCGACCAGCGCGATGACCTTGTCGTACGGCATGCGCGTGGGACCGATGACCCCAATCACTCCGCTCAGCGACCCGGCGTTGTATTCGGCCGTCACGACCGTGAAGGGCTCCAGGCGCGGGTCGCCGTGCTCGTTGCCAATGGTGATGGAGATGCCCGGCCCCCCGCCCCGTGTCTCGAGCATCCGCCCGAGCTGCTGGCGGGTCTCGGTGAGCTCGATCAACTGACGCAGACGCTCGCCGCTGGCGAATTCCGGCTTGTCCGCCAGGAGCGATGGCTGCCCCAGCACCACCGTATCGAGGGGATCCGCCGCAGCCCGCCCGAAGACCTGCTCTCCTTCCTGCACGAAGATGTTGAGCAGCTCGGCCGCCTGCGGGGTGGTGGCCACGTCACGCAGCCGCGAGGCGAGCGAGGTGCGAACCTGATCGAGGGTCAGCCCAGCCAGTCGCTCGTTGAGCACGATGGTGACGCCAATGAGCGCTTCGTCGGCAATGATGCCGGGGACCTCGACGAAGATGGTCCGTACGGCACCGCCACTGAGGCTGAGCACCATGAGCAGGCGATCGGACGAGACGCGAACCAGCTCCACCTGACGCAAGGCCGCGCGATCGAGACGCGGGCCGAGCGCGACGCCCAACTCCTGGGTGAGCACGCCAAGGGACTGCGCCGCCCGACGCAGGATGTTCTCGATCGCCGAGCCCCCACCCTGGATGTCCTCGGCAAGCCGCCGACGCTCATCTCCGGTCAGCGGGTCCACCCGCATGAGCGAATCCACGTACGTCCGATAGGCCTTGTCGGTGGGAATGCGGCCGGCGGAGGTATGGGGGTGAAAGAGGAAGCCCTTCTCCTCGAGATCACTCATGGTGTTGCGAATGGTCGCCGGGGAAATCCCCAGTCCGAAGCGACGCGACAGGGTGCGCGACCCGGCAGGCTCCGCCGTGGCCACGTAGCTGTGAATCACCGCCTCCAGGACCTGCCGCTCCCGCTCGGAGAGCTCACTACTGTGCGCCATCTCGCATCCCTTGGATCGAGGCCCCATCGCGAGGCGTGTGGAGCGAAGCCTACGAAGCGCTTCGAAACGCTGTCAAGTCGGCGGCGAGCGCGTCGAGGCGCATCCACCCCTCCGGCGCGCACACGAGACGTGCCCCGCCCCGATCGGCGCGCACCTCCACCCACCCCGCCGTGACCCAGGTGGCCACGTGACGCTGCTCGGCCGCACTGATCGGCAGCCCGTCGATGGTCCGCAACCCGAGATACACCGCCTCGGCAATGCGGTTCTCTTCCGTGAGCCGTTCCTCGCCACCCACCGGGTCGTCGAGCTGGCCGACGGTACGTTCCCACGCGGTGAACGCGTCGATGTTCCACCGGCGAACCGCCCCGTCGTAGCCGTGTGCCGAGGGCCCAAGCCCCAGGTAGGGCACCCCACTCCAGTAGGCGCTGTTGTGCTGCGCCCGGTGCCCGGGGCGCGCGAAGTTGGACACCTCGTAATGCTCATAGCCCGCGCGCGCGAGCTCCTCGTGCGCGATGCGGAATTCCTGTTCGTAGCGCTCTTCCGTGGCTTCCTGCTCCTGCCCGCGCTCGTGCCAGCGGCCCAAGGGGGTGTGCGGTTCCACCGTGAGCCCGTAGAGCGACACATGCTCCGGCTCGAGGGCCAGCAGCTGCTGCAGGTCGGCCCGCCAGTCACGGGCGAGACGATCGGGCGTGGCGAAAATGAGATCCAGCGACACCGACTCGATGCCGCCGGCCCGCGCGGCCTGAACGGCGCGGCGGGCCACGGCGGCGTCATGGACCCGGTGCATCCATGACAGGACAAGGTCATCGAAGCTCTGGACGCCTATGCTGAGGCGATTGATGCCTGCCTCACGCCACTGCCGCACCGCATCAGCGGTGACGTCCTCTGGGTTGGCCTCGAGCGTGATTTCCGCGTCGTCGCGCCAGCGTACATGCGACCGCAGTGCCTCCATCGTGGCGCGAACGCCCTCGGGGCCGAGCCGCGAGGGCGTCCCGCCGCCCAGATACACCGTACGCAGCGTACCCGCGTGATCCCCGACCTGACGGATCTCGCACTCGCGCGCAATCGAGCGCGCGTACTGCTGCCACGGGACCTCGCGTCGCACGGCAATGGAGAAGTCGCAGTAGCTGCACCGCCGCGCACAGAACGGGACGTGCAGATACAGGTGTTCGTAGCGCGCGCGCACGGCATGCCGCGACGTCATGCAACCCCGGGCGACGGGCGCACCTGTCCGGCGGCGTCGAAGCACACGAGCCCGTCGATCTCGAGCATTGCAAGGACGACCGACACCTGACGCAACGTCAGGCCGGTGTCGCGGGCGATGGTCATCGCATCGCCGGCCCCCCGGGTAAGCGCATGCCAGCAGAGGGCCGCGTCGCCATCGAGGGTCAGCCCCACGCTCGGCGTCGCGGCCAGGTGGAGCAGCGCGAGCACATCATCGGGAGCCAGAATGGGCTCCGCATGTTCGCTGCGCAACAGTCGATTGCACCCACGCCCGCTGACGCTGTCGATGTTGTGGGGAACGACGGCCAGCGTACGCCCCAGTTCGCGGGCATACCGCGCCGTGTTGAGCGCCCCACTACTTTCGGGCGCTTCGACCACCACCGTCACGTCGGCGAGAGCCGCAATGAGCCGGTTTCGCAGCGGGAATGCGCCGCCATGTCCGGCATCGCCGGGACCGAACTCGCTCATGATCAGCCCGTCGCGTGCGATCCGCTCCTGCAACGCCCGATGTTGCCGCGGGTAGTACTGATCAATACCCGTCCCCAGCACCGCCACCGTCCGCCCGTCGGCCTCGAGAGCTCCACCGTGCGCCGCTCCGTCGATGCCGCGCGCCAGGCCGCTGACGACGCACACGCCCGCGCGGGCGCAGGCCACGGCAATGGCACGCGCCACGCGCTCCCCGTACGGCGTACTGCGTCGCGTCCCCACGATGGCCACCGCGGGCGGTTCCGCCATCACGAGGGTCCCGCGCACCCACAGCTGACGCGGCGGCGAGGCGAGGTCCCGCAGACGCCCCGGATACTCCCGCTGTTCGGGCGCGAGGCAGCGCGCGTCGTCAGGGGAGAAGCTGGGCATCCTGCTCCGGCTTGAGCGCCGCGGCGCGCATGGCCAACAGCTGCCGCCACCACCCGTCGAGCATCGTGTCGAGTCCCAGGCGACCCGCCGCACTGATCGCGTACCGACCGAACGCCCCCTCGACCTCGATTTCCGGAATGTAGTGTTCCCCCAGCAGATCGAGCTTGGAGAAGACCACGCAGAAGGGCTTGTTGGCCAACTCCTCCGAGTACGCGGCAATCTCGTGGCGCAGCTGATCGAACTCCGCCTGCCAGTCCATGGCGTCGATGGGAATCAGGAACGCCAGCAGACGCGTACGCTCGATGTGCCGGAGAAACTGCAAGCCAAGCCCCTTGCCTTCGTGCGCTCCCTCGATGATGCCGGGGATGTCGGCCACCACGAAACTGCGGTGGTCGCTCAGCGGCACTACCCCGAGATTGGGTGACAGCGTGGTGAAGGGGTAGTCGGCAATCTTGGGGCGGGCAGCGGAAATGACCGAGAGCAGCGTGCTCTTGCCCGCGTTCGGCTGCCCCACGAGTCCCACGTCGGCGATGAGCTTGAGCTCGAACTCGAGCCGACGCACCTGCCCTTCCTCTCCGGGCTGCCACTCGCGGGGCGACTGGTGCGTGGCGGTGACGAAAAAAGCATTGCCCTTCCCGCCGCGGCCGCCCTTGGCCACGAGGAGCGTGTCGCCGTGCTCCATGACCTCGCCAATGAGTTGGCCACCGTCGGCATCCCGTACCACCGTGCCCGGCGGGACCGGCAGGATCACATCCTCTCCGGAACGCCCAGTACGGTTTGAGCCTTCCCCGTGCTGGCCGCGCTCCGCCTTCCACGCATCGCGATAGGTGTAATCGAGGAGCGTGGTGAGGTTGCGGTCGGCGCGCACGATGACATCGCCGCCACGGCCCCCATCGCCGCCGTCCGGCCCTCCCATGGGCACGTACTTCTCCCGGCGGAACGAGGTCTGTCCGGAGCCGCCGGTTCCGGCCTCCACCTTTACAAGTACGCGATCGACGAACATGAGACGTCCTGGACTGACGGTATGTGAATCACTTGCCGAGCACGCGTGCCCACAACCCGTGGTACCGGCGCACATCTTCGACATCGAGCAGCGGCGACACCACCTGCAGCGCCGCGGTCACCGTGGCCTCCGACGCGCCCGCATGGAGCGCCCCGTGGAGGTGCGAATGCAACTGACGATCCTGCCTGGCGATGGCACACGCGGCCACCACACACAACTCGCGGCGCGCCAGATCGAGCGGCGCGCGCGACAACACCTTGCCGTACCCTTCCTCGACCATCCATCGATCCAGCGCCGGATGCAGATCGTGAATGTTCACCCGCAACCGGTCGTAGAAGCGCCCATACACGGTCGCGCACGTCGCCTCACCCTTGCGCTGCCGCTCGGCCCCATCGTCGATGGCAAATGCGTCCCGTTCGGGCGCCGCCATGCCGCTGATGCGACGCCACTCCCGAGCGGAGTTGAGGGCGCGCGGAAAGCCCGCGAACAGGTACGTCTGCAGAATGAGTTCTTCCACCCAGACCGCGCGCACCGTGCCGACCGCCTGCGCGAGTGCGGCGCGGACCTGGGATTCGCTCCCGCCGGCCAGCACGGCGGCGAGGTACACCAGCGCCGCCGTCTCGTCGTCGAGTGCGTCCAGCATAACCGACTCGCCGGATGGCTGTGTCATCGAATTCCTGCCGGTCGGATCATGGCGACGCCGAACGGATGCACGGGGACCCGGCGCGTCAAGGATGCGTCTCCACCAGATCACCCACATCGCCGTCGGCCACGCACACGATCCCCACGGAGTCGCCGCGCGTATTGCGGACAGCGCGCTGCGCATACTCCCGCACGGCTTCCGGCAGCGAACTGGGGAGGGCGTCGTAGGCGGCGAGGAGGGCCAGCACGGCGGGGTACTGCGCGCGCGGTGCCCCATCTTCGACCTTGATCGCGAACCCGAGGCCGCGATCGACAATGCCAAAGGTATGCACACCCTCCGCGCCGATCTTGCAGACCACGTTGCCGCCGCACGCCTCCATGAGCACCGTGTCGAACCGATCGGTGCCACCAACCAGAAACGGGTGCGCGGTCATGGCGCTCACGACACGACGGCTCGCGCCGTCGCCTTCCGCGGCCGCCTGTACGAGACGAGCGTACGACAGCGCCATGTTGGCCAACGGCAGACCGAACACCGAGACGCCGCATCCATCGACGCCCACGTGGAGACGGTCAGGCGCGAGCCCGCACCACTGCGCGACGGCATGCAGACAATCGCGCTGCACGCGGTGCTGGGCGCGCTCGTACCCGGCCGTCGACTCGCCCAGCTGCACGGCGCGGCCGAGCATGGCGGCATGCTTGCCCGAACAGTTGTTGTGCAGCCGGCCCGCGCGCACCCCGGCTTCGCGCGCGAGCCGTACACCGCGGCTCGCCAGCGGCTCGTGCGGGCCGCACGCAAGGTCACCCTCTTCGAGACCGAGCGCCGCCAGCATGCGCGCGGCTACCGCGACATGTTCCGGCTCCCCCCCGTGTGAGGCGCAGGCCAATGCCAATTCCTCCACGCCCCAGCCGACTGCATCAAAACCACCGCTGCGGAGGAACGGCATGACCTGGAACGGCTTGGCGCAGGAGCGCCACCACACGGGGAGCTCAGGGTCCCGCGCGGCGTCGACCAGTGTGCCGTCAGCCGACACGACCGCCGCGTGTACCCGGTGGCGCGACTCCACGACACCACCCCGCGTGACGATGACGTCGAGCGACCGCGTCTGGCGCGGCGGCCCGAACCCATTGCCGATCCCGGCGGAGGGCGCCCCCCCGCCGGAGCGAAGATCGAAAGAATCAGGAATCCACACCCGAACAAGATAACCCCGGCGGTGCGCGGAACCGGGTGTCGGGACGGTTCGCCGCCGAAACCTTCAGGCGCGGCGGGCAGCCAGCAGCACCCCGGCCAGCACGAGCCCCCCTCCCAGCACCGTCCCCACCCCCGGCACCTCGGCGATTCCCGGCAGCAGCGCGGCGAGAATGGTGGCCCCGATGGGTTCGCCCAAGGTCGTGAGATTCACGATGAATGCAGGCAAGTGCCCCAGCGCCCAGTTCATCCCCGTGTGGCCAAGCAGCATGGGCCCTGCGGCGAGGCCGGCGAAGATGGCCAACTCACGCGGCGGCTGCGGAAGCAGGGGCTTCCCGGCAAGCTGCGTAAGGAGCAGACAACTCACGAACGCGGCGCCGTACACGAGGGCCACGTACGGCCAGAGCCCCAGCAGCTGGCGGATACGCCGGCCGATGAGGTAATACCCGGCTGCGGTCAGTGCGCCGAGTAGCGCCAGCAGGTCACCGAACAGTGCCCGTGACCCCGAGGCGCCATCGCCCAGTAGGGCCGGGCCGATTGCCGCCAGACCGCCCGGCACGTCGGCCACCCCCACAATGAGCGCGCCCAACACGGCCAACGTGATGCCGACCCACTGCCCGCGAGACGGACGCTCCTGCAGCCACAGCACGCTGACGACCGCGATGATCACCGGCTGCAGATTCACGAGGGCCACGGACGCCGCCACGCTCGTGTACCGGAGCGACGCATTGAACGACCAGAAGTGAATCGCCAACAGCACCCCTGCTCCGGTGGCGAAGAGGTATTCGCGACGGGCCAGGGTGCGCCATTCGCGCCACCCCTTGGTCACGAGCAGCGCGGCCGCCACGATGATCATCGAGAAGCCGAGCCGCCACGTCGCGATGACCAGCGGATCGGCGTTCGACAGCCGAATGAGCGGTGCGGCGAAGGAGATGCCGACGAGCGACAGGGCCAGCACCACCAGGGGGGAGGCGCGCCGGGATGTGCCGGCATCCGGATCGGGAGTCGTGACGGGAGCGGTCATCCCGTCCAAGCTACTGACGGAAACCTCGAACTGCTTACTTTTCCCGCATGACCCCCTTCATTCAACGCGAGCGCCTCGCGGCGCTGCTCGCGGCGGGCCGGCACCAGCATGTCGTGATCGTGGGCGATGCCATGCTCGATGTCTATTTGCGTGGCGACGTCGATCGGATTTCGCCCGAGGCGCCGGTGCCCGTCGTACGGGTGCGTGACCGCAAGCTGGCACTGGGCGGAGCCGCCAATGTCGCGCAGAATGTGGCCGCCCTTGGCGCCGGGTGTGATCTGGTCGCCGTTGTGGGTAACGATCGGGCAGGCGCGACGCTTCGTGAGCGGCTTGACGCGGGTGCCATGGAATCGCGCTCCCTCGTTACGGTATCCCGGCCGACCACCACCAAGACGCGCGTCATGGCGCGTTCACAGCAGCTGGTGCGCTTCGACGAAGAGGACGACGCGGATCTCGCCCCCGAAGAGGTGTCCCGCGTGCTGGCGGCAATCGAGCATGCCCTGCCCCACGCCACGGCGCTCGTGCTGGAGGACTACAACAAGGGAGTGCTGGTGCCGGCGGTGATCGCAGGGGCCATCGCGCTCGCCCGTGCGCGCAAGCTGCCTGTGGTCGTGGACCCCAAGTTCAGGAACTTCTTCGCGTATCGTGGCGCCACCGTGTTCAAGCCCAACCGACGCGAACTCGAGAGCGCCCTGGGCGCCGCAGTCGACCTCGACCACCCGGCCGCCCTGCCGGACACATTCGCCCGCCTGGGCGTCGAACACCTCCTGCTCACTCTGGGCGAACGTGGCATGGCCCTCGTGTCGGCCGACGGGGTGGTGCACCGGGTCCCGACCACGGCCCGCGAGGTGTACGACGTCGTTGGCGCAGGCGACACGGTAACGGCGTACCTCGCCACCATGCTGGCAGCGGGGGCCAGCACCCTCGAGGCAGCCGTCGTGGCCAACTATGCCGCGGGCGTCGAGGTGGGCAAGCTGGGCGCCGCCACCGTGACCCCTGATGAGGTACTGGAGGCCTTCGACGCCCTCCACGGTCTGCCCTGACGGACTGGCGTCGGACGCGCCAACAATCGAGAATACAGCGGGACACGCGCGCCTGGCGCGATGTGTTGCCCCGGTCCGGTAGCTTAGACGGTTAAAGCAGTCGACTCATAATCGATCGATCGTGGGTTCAAGTCCCACCCGGACCATCGATAGCCGGCGCCGTGCGGCCGGTGTGGTTTTTCGGCGAGTCTGTTCGATGGGGCTTCCCACACCAGAGTTGGCCGATTACGTTTTCGTTCCGCCCCTAAAGGGGCGAACGGAAACGGGCGCGTAGCTCAGCTGGTTAGAGCGCTGCTTTCACACAGCAGAGGTCCGGGGTTCGAGTCCCTGCGCGCCCACTTGCCCGAACGGCCAGCCGATCACAGTCATCGGCTGGCTGTTCGTCGTTCAGGGGAGCGCGACGGCCGGCACGGGTGCGGCGGGCCGCAGACCGGCCTGCGTGACAATGACGCGCGCCCCCGCATGACGCAGCCGCCCGATCGTGCGCTCGTCGAGACGCGCCCGCAGCACGAGCATCTCGTCCTCGGCCCGCTGCTCGAGTACCTCACCATCCCGGTGCACCTCCGCAATGAGCCGCCCATTGGCGGCGGGAATGTGCACCTCCAGAATCGGGCGCAGGCTGCGCAGGCTGGAGCGGAGCGAGCTGGTCAGCGTGGCGAGGCCGCCGTCGGCAACGGCGGACACGAAGAGCGAGTTCGGCATGAGGTTCGCCACACGCTCACGCACTGCCGACAGCTGCTCCGCCGGTACCGCATCCATCTTGTTCATCACGTACGTAAGCGGACGCGACGAGAGGCCGAGATCGTTCAGGACGCCGTCCACGACATCTCGCTGCTCCTCCCATGCCGGATGACTTGCATCGATCACGTGCAGCAGCAGGTCGGCCTCCCGTGCCTCGGCCAGCGTGGCACGGAACGACGCCACCAAGTGATGCGGCAGTTTGCGGATGAAGCCTACGGTATCGGTCAGCAGCACGGTATAGCCATCGCCAATGTCCACCTCACGCGTGAGCGGATCGAGCGTCGCGAACAGACGATCCTCCACGAAGACAAGGCCGTCGTTGGCGAGATGCCGCAGGATCGACGATTTGCCGGCATTGGTGTACCCCACCAACGCGACGCGGAAGTGCGCATGCCGGCCCTGCCGCTGGACCTCACGCGCGCGTTCGACGTCGGCCAGCCGCTCCTTGAGGATGCGAATGCGATGCTGGATGAGGCGTCGGTCGGTCTCGAGCTGCGTTTCGCCGGGTCCACGCATGCCGATGCCGCCACGCATCTTCTCGAGGTGCGTCCACATGCGGGTCAGGCGCGGCAACAGGTACTCGAGCTGCGCCAGCTCCACCTGCATGCGGGCTTCGCTCGAGCGCGCGCGTGTCGCGAAGATGTCGAGGATGAGCTCCGCTCGATCCATGACTCTCGTGCGCACCACCGACTCCACATTCTTCCCCTGCGCGGGTGTCAACTCGTCGTCGAAAATGACGAGAGTGGCCCCGAGCTCCTGAATGCGCTGCTTCAGCTCCTCGACCTTGCCGCTGCCGAGGTAGGTGCCGGGGTGCGGGCGGTCGAGTTGCTGCGTGAGGGTGCCCACCACCTGCGCACCGGCCGTGTCCGCCAGGCGCGCCAATTCCTCGAGATGCTCGTCCACGTAATGCTTGGCACCACCGCGCTTGAATGGCGCGCTGACGAGGATCGCCCGCTCGACGGGCGGCGTGAGATTGATCGGCTCGCGACTGATGGCAGTAGACCGGTGTGGAAGGACTGGAAGAATCTACTTGCCGTTTCCGGCAACCGAGGAGTAGCGACCGCGTCGATCGTATGGTCGTGTGAAGTTGCCCAGCGGCGTACCCACCGAAAAATCCCCACGCACGCGGTAGTTGACCGTGCCCGATTGCAGAAGCGCGCGTCCGGCGGCACCCAGCCCGGCATAGGTGAAACGGATGGGCAGACGCACGACGGAGGAGTCCTTCTCCGGCACCACGAACCGGTTGCCCAGCTCCCCTTCGCCAAGCTTGATCGAGTCCACCTCCACGAAGTATGTCATCCGGAGGGCGTCGAGCTTGTAGCCATTGGGATTGTACACCGACAGCACCACATCGACGCTGCCACCGGTGAGGCCGAGCCCGGTGATGATGAACTCGCGGAGCTGCACATCGGGCTCCCGGAAGGTGGCCCGCCCGAGCGCCGCGCATCCCGTGGCACCGGCGACCACCGCGCCCATCATCAGCCCGCGAGCCGTCGATCTCCACCAGCGTCGTGTGGGGGCCGAAGCCGAGAAAGACATTACGAGTCACCCCCGATGGTAAAGGAATGGAGTACCGACGCGACCCCCGCTGGGTGCCTGCGCCATCCTCCCGTGGTACCCGATGGCACCGTTGAGTTCCCGACCAGCCTGAAGCGAGCGCCGAGCGGATATCGCCGCCGGCATCGCATCACCGGCCGCCGGCCGTGTCATTGTCAGTGGGCGGACCACCTCGATCGGCCCACCAGGCCAGGCGCTGGGCAATGCGCTTCTCCTCTCCGAAGGCGCCGGGCTTGTAGTACACGCGCCCCTGCAGTTCAACCGGCTGGTATGGTTGGGCCACGAAGGCATCAGGGAAATCGTGCGGATACTGATACGGCACGCGGCGCGCCTCATCGGCGCGCAGGTGCATCGCCGCGTTCAGCAGGTGTGCGGGAACCGGGAGCGCAGGGGTCTCGTCTGCGGCCTCGCGCGCAGCCGCCCACGCCAGATACAGCCGGTTCGATTTGGGCGCCGTGGCGCAATACACGGTGGCCTGCGCCACGGCGCGTTCCCCCTCGGCCGGGCCAAGCCGGCGATACGCCTCCCACGCATGCATGACGATCCCCAGCGCGGCCGGGTCGGCAAGCCCGATATCTTCGGTGGCGATGGCGGCCAGGCGCCGCAGAAACAGCTGAGGGTCTTCCCCCGCAACCAGTGCCCGCGCCAGCCAGTACAGTGCCGCGTGCGGATCAGAGCCACGGCAGGACTTGTGAAACGCCGACATGATGGCTGTGCGATCGACGTCGACGCGATCGTAGGCAACCACACGGACGCCCAATGAGGCGCTGAGCGCGTCGACCGTCACTTCATCGCCATCGACGAGCGTCGTGGCAACCGCTTCGAGCGCACCGAGGGCCCGACGGGCATCGCCGTCGCTCTGCTCCGCGAGCCAGGCAACGACGGTGGGCGACATCTGCAGTCGCCGCGTTCCCAACCCGCGGACGCTGTCGGCGAGCGCGCGACCAATGAGCATCTCGATGTCACCAGCGGCAAGTGGCCGCAGGGCGTACACCCGGCAGCGCGAGAGCAGCGCGCCAACCACCGCGAACGCCGGCACTTCGGTCGTGGCCCCACAGAGGGAAATGATCCCGCGCTCGACGTGCGGAAGCAGGGCGTCCTGCTGCGACTTCGCCCAACGATGGATCTCGTCCACCACCACCAGGGTCCGGCGCCCCTCGCTGTCCAGCCGACGCTCCGCATCCGCCACGAGCTCCCGCAGGCGGGGCACACCGTCGGTCACGGCGTTGAGCACGATGACCGTCTGCGCCGTGTACCGCCCGATCAGGCTGGCCACGGTGGTCTTGCCGGTGCCGCTCGGGCCGGTGAGAATGACGCTGCCGACCGTACCGTTGCGGATGGCGTCGCCGAGCGGTCGCCCGACGGCCAGCAGATGCTGCTGACCGACGACGTCCTCGAGCCGTTCCGGGCGCATGCGGGCGGCGAGCGGCTCGATGCGCACCGACGCGGCGAACAGCGACGCGCCCGCCGGCCCGGGCTTTCCCGTGCTTCGGCTCACCGGTCGGTCCCGGTCAACCCCAGCCGATCGGCCGCCGCCTGCAGCGCGAGGGCGAGCTGCGTGTCCGGGCGCAGCACGTCGCGCGTCGGTCGCCATACGGGTACGGCCATATCGGGGCGCTCGAGCAGTCCGAGGCCATCGAGCAGATAGGCCCAGCGATCCGTGCGCGCATAGATCACGAGCAGCATCTCCGGTGTCAGCGTAAGCTGGTCGCTCTCGGTGAAGAGCGACAGCTCCACGCCGCCGGAGGCAGCCAGTGGCAGACGCAGGCGCCCCATGGCCTCCCGCACGTCGGGAAGTGCCAACAGGCCATCAGACCAGCGACGCGAGGAGCGGAGGTCGTGGATGTGCACGTCCACGGCGGGGTCGAGGTGCAGGGTGAGCGCATGCCAGCAATCGACGATACGCTCGGCCGTGGCGAAGACCCGAATCGACACGAGTCCAGGCTGCCGCACGACCACGAACCACTCGTCCGTCCCGCGAAAGCGGGATCGCTCATGCCGTACCAGCGTAGACGGCTCCGTCACGTCGGCGCCCCATCCTCGTTCAGCATGCGCCGCGCGTGAGCCAGCAACACATCCCGGTGGTTGATGGTCGGATCCGCCAGCACGAGTTCGAGCAGGCGCTGCAGCAACCGCCCAAGCGCCGGCCCCGCCGACACCCCGGCCTGTCGCAGGTCATCGCCATCGATGGCAAGATCGGCCACTTCGAGGGGATCGCGGAAAGCGATCTCGTGGAGCGTGCGGTGCAATCGCCGGACCAGACTCGGATCCACAGCGGTTGCTCCTGCGCCCCAGCGCGCCGCAGCCAATCGCACCAAGGCGCCCACGCGAAGCCGACCAACGGACGAGGCCAGACGCCGCAGCACCTCGGCTGACGGCAACATCCCCGATGCCAGCACCGCCCCCACCTCGGCTCCGTGTCGGGACCAGCGTTCGACGAGGGTACTGATGATCGCAGTATCGTGATTGGAGGCCCGCAACGCCCGCAGGGCACGCGCCGCATCATCGCCTCCACCGCTGCTGAACAGCGCGGCGAACCGCAACGCCTTGCGCAGCGGCCGCGTGGCCGGACCGGGCATCGGCAACAGGTCCACGGCATGCAGGACGTCGTCAGGCACTTGCGCCAGCGACGGGACCAGCGACGCAAAGGCGCCGGAATCACGCCAACGACGCAGCGCCATGGAGGGACGCCGGACCTGCTCCATGGTCTTGTCGAGCTCCTGCCGGACACGCTCCGGTGACAGCCGCGTGAGATGCGGCGCGCTCGCCACGATGGCATTCCACGTGGGTGGATCGATCGCGAAGTCGAAGCGTGCCGCAAACCGTATGGCGCGCAGGGCCCGGAGTCGATCCTCCCGCATGCGCGCCTCGGCGTCTCCCACGGCGCGCACTACCCCCAAGGCCAGGTCGGCGCGTCCGTCGAACGGATCATGAAGACGGCGGGCAATCGGATCGAAGGCGATGGCGTTGATGGTGAAGTCGCGCCGCGCGAGATCCTCGTCGAGCGAGGCACCGAACTGCACTTCGGCGTGACGCCCATCCGTCTTCACATCGTGCCGGAACGTCGTCACTTCATGCATACGCCCCTCGCGGTCGAGCACGCCGATCGTGCCGAACTCAATGCCGACGGGCACGGATCGCTTGAACAACCGGCGTACCTGCGGAGGAGTCGCCGAGGTGGCGAGATCCCAGTCGAGGTGGGCGAGTCCGAGCAGCGCGTCACGCACGGCTCCACCCACGCACCAAGCCTCGAAGCCCGCCGTCTGCAGTGTGCGGGCGATCTCGACGACCGGCCCCGGCGGGCGCAACGGCGCCGCAGGCGATGGGGTCACCCGCAGAGCACGCTCCCGCCGTTCACGTTGAGAATCTCCCCGGTGATGTGGCGGGCCAGCGGGCTGGCCAGAAAGAGCACAGGCCCCGCGATGTCGGCCGGGCTCGCCACACGCCCGAGCGGGATATTCGCTTCGATGCGCCCCCGCCCCTCGGCGGCGAACGGGCGCGTCACCGCCTCCGTGTCTACCCAGCCCGGCGCGATGCTGTTCACGGTGATGTCGCGCGGCCCCAGCTCCACGGCCAATGACTTGACGAAGGATATCATCGCCCCCTTCGAGGCGGCGTAGTCGGCATGTCCCGCTTCCCCGCGCTGTCCGGCCGTGCTCGAGATGAAGATCAGGCGCCCCCCTGCACCCATGTGGCGTACGGCGGCGCGAGCACCGAAGAACATGCCGTCGAGGTTGGTGGCTACGGTGTGGTGCCATCGGGCATCGTCCAGCTGTTCCACCGGCACCGCAACATCGGGCCACACGCCCGCGTTGCCGACGAAGATGTCCACGTGGCCGAAGCGCTCGACTGCACTGGCCACAAAGGCATCGTTGGCGTGACGCGTGGCAAGATCCCCCTGAAAGGCCACGGCGTCGCGGCCGAGCCCCCGCAACGCATCCACGAGCTGTGCTGCCTCACTGGCGCGCGAGCGGTAGGCGATGGCCACATCGGCCCCGGCGCTGGCAAGCAACCGGGCGCAGGCGGCACCGATGCCGCGCGCGCCGCCCGTGACCAGTGCCGTCTTCCCGGTCAGGTCAATCACAGCGTGGCCTCGATGGCGTCGCAGATCGCGTGCTGAATGCAGAGGTGAATCTCCTGCGCGCGGTCGGTCCGATCGGTGGGCACCACAATGCACAGATCGGCACGCGTGCGCAGCGCGCCGCCATCCTTCGCGCTCAAGGCCAGCACCGCAACGCCCCGCTGGCGTGCCGCATCGGCCGCGAGCAACACGTTGGGAGAATTGCCACTCGTGGAATGGATGATGAGCAGGTCACCGGGGCGCGCCAACGCTTCCACCTGCCGAGCAAACACCTGATCGAAGCCGAAATCGTTGCCCGCTGCCGTCAGGAGCGAACTGTCGGTCGTGAGCGCGATGGCCGGATAGGCGCGCCGGTTGCGCATGTAGCGCACCACGTACTCGGTGGCCAGATGCTGGGCATCCGCAGCCGATCCGCCATTGCCGCAGAAGAGCAGTGTGCCCCCGCGCGCCACGGTGTCCCGCACCATGGCCAGCGCACGAGCGATCTCCCCTTCGAGCTGCGAGGCGGAGCGCTCGGCGGTTGCGGCGAGATCACGCAGGGCGGCGAGGAGAGGAACCACAGGGTCGTGCTGTTCCGACGACGTCATGAAGCGGCGCGGCGAGGGGGTCAACGGCGGAAGAATCGCTTGAGGCGATCGAGGAGTCCAGCGCGCAACGGAGGAACGGGAATGGGGTCCTCATCGTGGAGCACGCATTCGGCATTCGTGTGCGTCAACAACGCCACCTGCTCGTCCGCCCCATGCGCCTCAAGCCATTCCCGGGCACTGGCGAGCGAGCGCGCATCACCGTGGTTGTCCGAGGCCAGCACATCGATCACACCGGCCGCCAGCATCTCGCGCGCCAGTTCCGATGGCGCCCCCCGCCCCATCAGCATCGACGCATCGGTTTGGATGACCACCCCGATCTTCCGCCACTCACGCACCGCGTCCAGCGTGCAGCCGAAGTACCGCTCAGGGTGGGCGAGCACCGGCGTCAACCCACTGCGTGACAGACGCCGCAGTTCGGCCGTCGCGCCTCGCGGCAGGCCGCCACGCGTGAACTCCACCAGCACGGCACGCGAGCCTCCCAGCGCCAGTTCCCTGGCGGTCAGATCGATGTTGGGGGCGTCAAGCATGATTTCCCACCCCGGCTTGAGCGCGAGCCCCGCCGGCGCCCGCCGCTGCAGTTCAGTGAGCAGCTCCCGGTGCGCCTGGACCGGCGCCTCGGCGGCATCGCTGGCGTTGAGATGCGGCGTGCACACCAGCGTGGTGACGCCCTGCTCCGCAAACCGCTGGAGCACCGCGACCGAAACCTCGAACGACGGTGATCCATCGTCGACACCCGGGAGGAGATGGGAATGAATGTCGATCACTGCCGCCTCCAGGACGGGGTCACGTGGGCACTATTCCTGAAGCGCCGCCGGCAATGCCGCGATGCGCGCCATGGCCCGGGCCGCCCGCTCTTCCAGACGCGCCGGATCGTCGGCGGCTGCCTGAAAGGCGTATGTCACCAAGGCATCGACGGCCAGCAGGTCGAGCGCGGTGGCACGCGTAGTGGACCCTGACGTGAGCAACGCGTCCAGCAGCCGCTCCCCGGCTTCGAGACAGGCTTCGGGCACCTCCTGCGCCGGGAGTGCGGCCCAGGGGGCGACCAGCTCACACAGCCGCCCGTGGAGCGCCGGGGGCGGGACCGGGTCGATCCGTGCCATCCACTCACCGACCGTGAGCGCCGGTGCCGTACCGGTCGCCGTCGACGCCAATCCCGTCACCGTCACGGTCATTTTGCATCCGCCAGGCGCGACACAATCTCACCGGCAGCGGCCAGAGCGCTATCGAGCTGCGCCACCTCCACCCCGGCCTGCGCCATGTGCGGCTTCCCACCGCCGCGTCCGCCAACGGTGGCCGCCACCTCGCGCACGATCGCGTCGGCCCGCAGCCCACGCTCACGCACGTCTTCGGTGGCGACGGCCAGCAGCGCCCCCTTACCGTCGGCAAGCGCCGCCCCCAGTACCGCCACGCCACTGCCGAGCGCCTCGCGCACGGCGTCGCCAAGCGCCTGCAGCGCCTTCGCATCAGGGACCGCGACGCGCGATGCCACGAGCCGGGTGCCGGCCACGTCGTTCGCCTTGGCGGCGAGTTGCTGCGCGAGCCCGCCGCCCTGCGCGCCGCCTCGCATGGCCTCCTCGAGCCGCTTCTCCAGTTGCTTCCGCTCATCGAGCAAGCCATCGAGCTTCTTCTCGATTTGTTCGCCCCCCGACGTCATTCCGCTCATGGGCACCTTGAGGCGCGCCGCGACCTGCAGCAGCGCACGCTCCCGGTCTGCCATGAAGTGAAACGCCCGCGGACCGGCAACCGCCTCGATACGGCGGACACCCGCCGCGACGCCACTTTCGCTCACGATGCGGACGAGTCCGATTTCCGACGTGTTGCGCACATGGGTGCCGCCGCACAATTCGACGGAGAGCCTGGGAATCTCCACCACGCGCACGACGTCGCCGTACTTCTCACCGAAGAGCGCCATCGCGCCCCGGGCAACGGCGTCGGTGTACGATTCTTCCTGAATGGTGACCGGCGCCGAGGCCCACACGCCGGCGTTCACATCGGCTTCGATGGCGGCCAACTGCTCGGCGGTTACCGGACCGTGATGGGTGAAGTCGAAGCGCAGGCGATCGGGGGCCACGAGCGACCCCGCCTGATGCACATGCTCCCCCAATACCTTCCGCAGCGCCGCGTGCAGCAGGTGCGTGGCCGTGTGGTGTCGCTCGGTATCGTTGCGCCGTTCGCGCGGGACGGACGCGTGCGCGCGCCCGAAGGTCACCTCCGCCGTGGCCGTGCCAATGGCCGCGATGCGACCGTCCATCTTGCGCACTTCGGTCACCGACACCGACCACCCGTCGCCGCGGATCTCCCCCTGATCGGAGACCTGACCACCGGACTCCGCGTAAAATGGCGTCTCGCGCAACATGACGGCCACGCGCCCATCGGTGAGCTGACGCACCGCCGTGACCACCGAGTCGACCTCGATCACCTCGTATCCCACGAAACGCCCGAGCGCCTCGGCATGCTGCTGATCGTGCGTCCATTGCGTCGGGTCGGCAAAGTCGTCGGCGCTCACGGTCAACTGCTTCGACTTGCGCTCCTCCTGCGACTGCTTTCGCTGCGCCGCCAGTGCCTGCTCGAAGCCGGAGATGTCGACCAGATAACCGCGCTCACGCGCCATCAGTTCGGTCAGGTCGATCGGGAAGCCGAAGGTGTCGTACAGCCGGAACGCGTCTTCGCCGGAGATCGTGCCGCGGAGCCGTGACGAGCCCTGCGTGGAGCTCTCCGGCGCCATCTCCTCGAAGCGCGTCATCCCGGCATCGATGGTCGCGAGGAACCGCTCCTCCTCCGCCCTGGTGGTTTCGAGGATATGCTTGCGGCGCACATGCAACTCCGGGTACGTGTCGCGCATCGACTCGATCAGCGTCTCGACCACGTGCACCAGCGTCGGCTCGCGACGACCCAGCAACCAGGCATGTCGCACCGCACGCCGCAGGATGCGACGGAGCACGTACCCGCGACCATCGTTGCTCGGGAACACCCCATCCGCAAGCAGAAACCCAACCGCACGCGCATGGTCGGCCAACACGCGGAACGAGGCCGGATCGATTTCCTTGCCCGACGCATCGTGTGCCTTGCCGAGCCCGACCCCCGGGCGGTAGGGGTACTTGATCCCGACGATCTCCTCCACCTTGGTAATCAGCGGCCGGAAGCCATCGGTGTGAAAATTGTTGGTCACGCCCTGCATCACCGCAGCGATGCGCTCGAGCCCGGCGCCGGTATCCACGGACGGCTGCGGCAGCGGCACCAGCGTCCCATCCGGCTGCCGGTCGAACTGCATGAAGACGAGATTCCAGATCTCGAGGAAACGCCCTGCCTCGGCGCCTTCGACGAAGGCATCGAGGGAGTACTCCACGAGGTCGGTGTTGGTCCATTCGCCGGACGCATCGGCAGGGAACGCCCAGTCCGCGGCCATCTTCGCGAGGTCGACGTAGATCTCGGTGCACGGACCGCAGGGACCGGTGTCGGCCATCTGCCAGAAGTTGTCCTTCGCGCCCAGACCGTAAATGCGGTTGTCCGGGAGGCCGGCTTCCTCCTTCCAGAGCTGCCGCGCTTCGTCGTCCTCGTGGAAGACGGTGACGCGCAGGTGCTCACGGGGAATCTTGAGATCCTCGGTCACGAACTCCCACGCGAACCGAATGGCCTCTCGCTTGAAGTAGTCGCCAAACGAGAAATTGCCCAGCATCTCGAAGAATGTATGGTGGCGCGCCGTGTGCCCGACCTGTTCGAGGTCGTTGTGCTTGCCGCCGGCGCGGACGCACTTCTGCGAGGTGGTGGCCCGACGTTTCCCGTCGGGCGCCTCTTCCATGCCGAGAAAGACCTTCTTGAACTGCACCATGCCGGCGTTGGTGAACAGCAGGGTCGGATCGTCGGCAGGCACGAGCGCGGAGCTCGGGCGGACGGCATGGCCATTCTTCGCGAAATAGGCCAGGAATCGGGCGCGGATATCGGCAGCGAGCATAAGTCCTGCAATATAGCCGACTTGGGGTGCGACTGAAACGCCCCGTCCTTACTCTGCGCGTCGTGACTCCAGAACTGAGCGCGCCACACGCGCGGCAATGCCGGCGGCGAAGCCACGACGCAACAGAAAGCCCTGCAGCTTGCGACGCGCCGCAACGGGATCGGTCGCATCAAGCGAGCGGGCCCGCTTCTCGGCCGCAGCGCGGCATGCCGCCTCTTCATCGAACGCATCGTCGTGCATGGCGCTGGCCATCGCCTCCTGCACCTGCGGCGCGGCCACACCCTTTCGCCGCAGCCGTTGCTGAATGCGCGCCGGTGCCTCCCCCCGCCGAAGTCGCGACGCGGCCTCGGCCTGCGCAACGGATTCGTCGTTGAGCAGCCCGGCCGCATCGAGCCGAGCGAGCGCTTCCTGTACCTGTCCAGGTGTGCCATCCCGCCGACGCAGACGCAGCTCGAGTTCACGCCGGGTGCGCCGACCACGAGCGAGCGCGTCCAGCGCCCAATCGGCCAGCGAGGTCACGGCGTGCTCGTGCTGCAGGCGGCCCAGGAGCTCGGGCGCCAGGACCACCCCCATCCGCCCGGCGCCGGTGTCGGCGAGCACCCCGGCTGGCACCACGAACTGCTGCCCATCACTGAGGCTGAGCAAGAATCGGCCTGGGCGCCTCGGCGATTCCCGGAGCGCGGTGACATGCGGTGACGGCAATGGAGACTGTTCCATAAGGAGAAAAGAGCCGAGGGGCTACTCACGATGAGCCGTGGTGATCCGGGCACCACTTCCCACCGCGAGCGACCCCTCGGCCCGCATCCCTGCGCATCCAGCCACGCGGGGAACCGCGGTCAGTCTTCTCCCTCGTCAGCACCGCCAGTCGGCGCCGGCGCGTTCACACCGAGTACCACTTTGACCTTTTCCTCGATTTCCGCCATGAGCACCGGGTTATCCTTGAGGAACAACTTGGCATTCTCACGTCCCTGACCGATGCGCTGCGATCCATAGCTGTACCAGGCGCCGGACTTGTCGATGATGCCGGCTTCCACACCGATGTCGACCAACAGCGACGTATGGCTGATCCCCTCGGCGTACATGATGTCGAACTCGGCCTGCTTGAATGGGGGCGCGACCTTGTTCTTCACCACCTTCACTCGCACATGTGAACCGATGACATCTTCCTTCTCCTTCACCGGGCCAATACGGCGAATATCGAGTCGCAGCGACGCGTAGAACTTGAGCGCCTTGCCGCCGGTCGTGGTTTCGGGGTTGCCGAACATCACGCCAATCTTTTCGCGCAGCTGATTGATGAACACCACCGACACCTTGGAACGCGCAATCGCACCCGTCAGCTTGCGAAGCGCCTGGCTCATGAGCCGCGCCTGCAGGCCCACGTGCGAGTCGCCCATATCGCCTTCGATTTCCGCCTTGGGAACCAGCGCCGCCACGGAGTCGATCACAATGACGTCGACAGCACCGGAACGGACGAGGATCTCACAGATCTCGAGCGCCTGCTCGCCGGTGTCAGGCTGCGAGATGAGCATGTTCTCGACATCCACACCCAGCTTCTTCGCGTACTCCGTGTCCAGCGCGTGCTCCGCGTCGATGTAGGCGGCAACGCCACCGTTGCGCTGCGCATTGGCGACGACGTGAAGACAAAGCGTTGTCTTTCCGCTGGACTCGGGGCCGTAAATCTCGGTGATGCGCCCCCGCGGGATCCCACCCACGCCGATGGCCGCATCGAGATTGATGGCGCCGGTCGGAATGGACTCGACGCGCACCTTGGCGTCGGTACCCAGCCGCATGATGGAACCTTTGCCGCAGCTCTTCTCGATCTGCGCCACCGCGAGCGCCAGGGCCTTGCGCTTGTCGTCTGTGATTACCGAACCCGCCATGTGAACCGCCGTGGTAAGGGGTTGAAGCTGCCGTGCCCTGGCTCGCGAGAATCTAGGGTGAACGCGAACAGGACCAAGACCCGAATAAAGTACGAAGAAAACGCAGTGTGGACAACTCCTGAATTCGACCGGATTCAGGACAGCTGGAAGGCGTTCGGCACGTGGCACACACGGACAGAACGACCGAACAACAGCACGCCAACCACGTCGAAGCGGTATTCGAGCGAAGATGTCCCGAATCGGTCCACCCAGACCGTGGCCGAACGAATCAGCTCATTCCGCTTGCGGTGGTGTACCGCCTCGACGGGTGACCCGAACGCCAGACCGCGCCGTGCCTTGACCTCAACGAATGCCACCACCTGCCCTTGGCGCATGATGAGATCGATGTCCCGGTGACCGCTGCGGAACCGATGCACCACCAGCTCCCACCCCGACCGAGCGAGCCATCGCGCCGCAATGCGTTCACCCAGCAGCCCGAGTTCCTGCCGCGCTTTCGTCATGCCCTATCGTACAAGGCCCCTCTGACAACTGCCGCACCATTTCTGCGGCGCCCCTACCCCCGCGACGCACCGCACCGTCTGCGGCGCACGGGTATACGATGCCCGTTCAGCGTTCGCCGCGGACCGCCAGCATACGCGCAGGATCGTCGCTGATGATGCCCTGCACGCCGCTCGCCCAGAGACGACGCGCCTGAGCCGGGTCATTGACCGTCCAGACATGCGTTGCCACACCGAAGGGTCGGGTCGTTCTGGCGAGCATGGCCACCGGCACCGGGATCCCGCGGTGCCACGGCGGAATGCACAGCGCGTGGAACCAGGGATGGGCGATGGGCCGACGCAACAGCGCCGGGATCAGGAGCGCCGCGACGTCGGGGGTGCTCGCCCCCAGCGCCAACGGTGCACCGCGCAGCGGCCTGGTACTCTCCGGGTCGAAGCCCGCCACAATCACGCGCCCGGCCAGTCCGTGTCGCTCGATCGCCGCGGCGAGAGCAACCGTCGCCTCTGGCGTCTTGATCTCGATGATCAGAGGCAGGTCGCGCGGCAGCGCCTCGATGACGTCGTCGAAGCGGGGGATGCGCAGCCCCCGCCCTCGCCATGGGAAGTGACGACCGTCGGTGGTGAAGCGGGCACCGGCATCGACGCGGCGCAGCTCGGCCACCGTGTACCCGGCCACCGCCCCTGACGCATCGGTCGTGCGATCGAGGGTGGGGTCGTGCAGGAGTACGAGTTCGCCGTCGCGCGTAACCTGCACGTCGAACTCCAGCGCATCCGCCCCGACCGCCACGGCCGAAAGCAGACTTTCCAGCGTGTTCTCCGGCACGTGCGCCCGATTGCCGCGATGCCCGATAACTGGCCGGGCGCTGAGGTCAAGCAACAGCATGCCGTACGTTAATGCGTGCGCGTCCACGACGGCACACCACGACGCAGACGGGGCGGACCCACCTGGGCCCGCCCCGTCGCAACTCACACCGATGCGATGTGAGGGGACGCGTACCCCGTCCCCCACTGCTCCGGGCTCAACGGGCCCGGATCAGAAGGTGTACTGGATGCGCGTCATGAGCATGCGACCGATGTCCGGCGCGCCCGGGAACGTGCGCAAGCGGTTGTTGAAGACGTTCTGCCCGCTGAGCGACCACATCAGCTTCTGGTCCCCGAGGGTGAATCGCTTGGTGAGCTGGGCATCGACCATGAACGCCTCCGGTACGTTCTCGTAGCAGAAGGTCCCGGCCGGAGCAGGCGAGCACCGTCCGGGTCCACCGGAGGCCGACGGGGTCGCCCCGGTTTGACCGGCGGCAATCGGAAAGGCAAACCCGGTCGCGTACACGCCCGAGTTGACCTGGTAGGACTCCATGTAACGGGTCCGGAGTTCGAGCCCGAGGCCGTTCGACGTGTTGTTGTAGCGGGCGCCGATCGAGCCGCGCGAGCCTGGCGAGTTGGACATCAACGGCAGGCTGTTCCCCCCGTTGATGCCGTCGAAAATGGTCCTGCTCTGCCAGCTGTACATGAAGTCGAAGGTCAGGAGATCGGAGGCCACGACATCAGCCGCCATATCCAGCCCGTTCACCCAGACGCTGGACCGGCCGCTGGCGGCGGGCAGATAGGTGGCGTACACGGCGTTCGGGGCACTGTTGCCGTTCGCGAAGGTGACGACCCCCAGAGGCACCGCCGCCACGCTCGGCGTGAGCGCGGAGGCCACGCCCGAAGCCAACGCCGCCGCCGTCGCGGGAATCTGCGCTGCCGGGACGACGCCGGCGAGCGCCTGGGCGAAGTAGGCGCCCAACTGCTGGCCGAGGTAGCCGCCCAGCTGTTGCGGGTTGCCAAAGAAGACATTCGGCGTCGCCAAGGAAGGGGGGGTGCCGATGTCGCCGCGCTCCTGCGACCAGAACGTGGCGTCGAGGCGGACCCGGTCCTTGATGATTGCCTTGTAGCCCACCTCGAACGTGTTGTTGAAGGCCGCGGCCAAGGGGGCAATGTCCGTCAACCTGGCGGGATCGACCGGGATCGTGGCACTGGTCAGGTACGACACTCGGGTCGCGAGGTCGGCGTTGCTGGGTGTCCGGGTGCCGAGAAACTGCACGGCCCCAGCGGCCAGCTGCTGTGCGACGGCCGCAGGGAAATTGGCCGACAGCGCCTGGGCGATGCCGGGGACGAGGCGAGCGCTGAGTGCTTGCACCGCTCCCGGGAACGCCGCCGCAGCCGATGCACCGACGAAGTTCCCCTGGTTGGCGAAAGCCGACCTCATGCAGAAGCCGCTGTAGGCGCTCGCCGAACCGCAACTGCGGTTGAACTGCCACCCTTCCTTGGGCGGGTTCCCGCGGGCGATCACGTCATAGCCAGAGCCACCGATGTTCCGGGCCTGCACGAGATCGAGGAAGAACGCGAAGTTCGCCGGAGTCTGGAACGCCCGGTTGTACGTGAAGCGGATGTTCTGCGACTCGGTGGGCTTGATGATGAGCGCTGCCCGCGGCGAGAAGAACTGCCCCTCGATGACGTTGTTGCCGTCCCCGCGCGCGGCCAGCAGCAGTTCGACCTGCTTGATCGGCTTGGTGGACGACTGGATGTAGGCCCCGTACTCGGTGACGTTGTCCACATCTTCGTTGCGCCCGTTGATCGTGTTCGCCGTGCGCGGATTGGTGTAGATGTAATCGAGGCCGTAGGTGAACGTCTGCTTCTTGCCGACGTCGAATCCATGCTGGAGCTGGGCCGCCATCACGCGCGACTGGTCCACGATGGGCTGTCCCGAACGGAGCAGGAAGGTGCCGCGATCGTCGGCCGCGGACTCGTTGCCCGCATTGCTGGAGTTCAGGAACGCCTGCAGGAACAGCCGGTTCCAGCTGAATCGCTGCTGGGCGCTGAGATACGTCCAGTTGCGGATCTGCGAGGACCCGTTGGCGCCGGTCATTTCGATGGCGCTGCCGACCCTGGTGTAGCCCACCGTGGTAATGGCCTCGACGCCATCCGCTGGCCGCACGTCCAGACGGGCTTCACCGCTGGTCTTCTCGAGGCTGAAGTCGCGGGCGTTCGGCCGGCCGGCCCGACTGGCAGGAACCCCGGTCGTCGGGAAGACGGTGGGTTCGGACCGGTCGTTGTATTCCCAATCGTTGCCGCGCATGTACTCGCCGGACAGCTTGAACGCCATCTTGTCATTCAGCTTGCTGGCATGACGCAGGCCGGCCCGGAGCACCGAGCGCTCGCCGCCGTCGAGGCTCACCGTGGTCCCCTGCGAGGCAAAGGGCGACTTGGTGATCACGTGAAGCACACCGTTGCCGCTGTTGGGGCCATACAGCGCCGACGCGGGGCCGAGCAGCACCTCCATGCGGTCGATGTCCTCGTTCGTCCCCGTGAAGAGGAACGGCACGTTCACGCGCAGCGACGGGACGCCGGCGAAGCGGTAGTCCTGCAGCATCAGCATCGAACCGCTGAAGGCGTTGTTGAAACCGCGCGACACGATGTTGGCCTGCGCTATGCCACCCTTGTTGATGTTCACACCGGGCTGCGCCATGAGGTGATCGGCGACCGTAACCGCCGGCCGTTCCTCGATGCGCTCGCTCGAGATCACCGAAATCTGCGCCGGCGCATCGAGGGCCTTCTCGGGACGCGAACGGCTGGCGGTCACCACCGTCTGCGACAGTGTCGTCGTGGCCTGCGCCAACGCGAAATCCACGGTCTGGCCGGGGCGGACGTTGGTGACGGACTTGCGCTCGTACCCGATGAGGCGCGCCGACACCGTGTAGGTACCGTTGGGCAGGTTGTTGATCCGATAGCTGCCATCGGCGCCGGAAACGGCTCCATAGCGCTGGCCGGCGGCCAGTTCGGCACTGATGCCGACGTTCTCGATGGGCCGCCCGGTGGAAGCGTCGGTGATTTTTCCGGAAATGGAACCGCCTTGGGCTGCCAGGGGGGCGGTCGCGACGGCCGCGGCCGCTACGGACAGTGCCGCCGCAGCCAGACCACGTCGGAGCAGCTTGAACATCTCGTACCTCGTAAGGGAGGAAAGACAACGAGGGGCGGCGCGGGCGCGTAGGATCACGCGCAAGGGAGGGAGTCCGGGGTGGAACGCGCCGAGGGACAAACGGAATGTCCCTATGTTGAGTGAGGCACCATGCTGCGTCAATACTCGGCGGGGCGATTTAGCGGCCTTCGCTACCCCTCGCCACAGATCCGGTCGAGGTCCTGCGGCCCCACCAACACGTCCCGCGGGCGCGCCGCACCTTCCGACGGGGCCAGCACGCCAGCCGCTTCCAGTTGGTCGATGATGCGGGCCGCGCGGCCATACCCGATCTTCAGCCGGCGCTGCAACAGCGACGTGGACCCCTGCCGATGCTGAATCACCACTTCCGCCGCCTCGCGGAATCGGGCGTCTCGCTCGTTCGAGCCCCCCCCGTCATCGTCCTCCCCTTCTCCCGCCGCCTTGGCTTCCTGTGCCCGTACGGCTTCGAGGATGTCGGGCTCCGCTGGCACGCCCCCCGACGCATCGGCCTCCATTCGCAGCCGCGCGTCATCGTACCACCGCAGCAGCCTTTCCGTGTCCTCGCTCGACAGGTAGGCTCCCTGCAGGCGTGAGGCCTCGGACTTGCCCGGCGGAATGAACAGCATATCGCCGTTTCCCAGCAACGACTCGGCGCCCGCCCCATCGATGATGGTGCGACTATCCACCTGCGAGGCCACCCGGAAGGCAATCCGGCAGGGGAAATTCGCCTTGATCAGTCCCGTGATGACGTTCACGCTCGGACGCTGGGTGGCCAGGATGAGATGGATACCGATGGCGCGCGCCTTCTGCGCCAGCATGGCGATCGGTGTCTCGACCTCACCCTGCACGGTCATCATGAGATCCGCCATTTCATCGATGACCACCACGATGTACGGCAGGATGCCACCGCCGTAGGTACGGTCCTCGAACGCCACTTCCGGACTGCGCGGCTTGAGTACCGGTGGCCCTTCGCCGGCTGCGTGCTGCGTGACACGCTTGTTGAACTCCTGGAGATTGCGGCACGCGTTGGCCTCCAGCAGGCGATAGCGATCCTGCATCTCCATGACCGCCCACTTGAGCACGGCCGCGGCATCCCGGTTGTCGGTGATGACCTTGTGCCGGAGATGCGGCAAGGCGTTGTAGACGCTGAGTTCGACCATCTTGGGATCGACCATCAGGAAACGCAGCGTGCGCGGGGTATGCCGGTAGACGAGGCTCGTGATGATCGTGTTCACGCACACCGACTTACCCGAACCGGTGGCGCCGGCAATGAGCAGGTGGGGCATCTTGGCCAGGTCGGCAAGCACGGGGCGGCCCTCGAGGTCCTTGCCCAGGGCGATGGGTAGTGCCGCTCGCGCCGAGCGGAACTCCGGTGCTTCCAGCACTTCGCGCAGCACCACCATTTCCGGCGACGGGTTGGGCACCTCCACCCCGACCGCGCCGCGCCCCGGGATCGGGGCCACGATGCGAATGCTGGGGGCACGCATGGCCAGCGCCAGATCATCGGCGAGAGCAGCGATCTGCCGGACCTTGATGCCGGCGGCCGGCTCGATCTCGAACTGCGTGACCGTGGGCCCCGTCGTGCGCCCCACCAACTCGCCGTCCACCTTGAACGTGCGCAGGGTGTTCATGAGCTTCTCGCCCGCCAGATCCAGTTCGCGTCGACCGAGATCGACGTTGCGCGGTGGCGGTGGTGACAGCAGATCGGTTCCGGGAAGATCCTCGCTGAAGAGCGCCGGCTCTGCCCCCTGCTCCAGCGCCGCCTCGACGATCTCGTCCCGCGCTTCCTTCCCCTTCCGGCCCCGCCGCTCCTTCCCCTCGACCGGCGGCGGGGCAAACGACGCCTCGGCGGCCCCTTCCCCCTTCTTTGTCCGGGACGGGGTAGCCGACAGCACGTCCCGCGCCAGCGCCGGGTCAATGGCGGGCATCTCCTCCGGGTCCGGCGCCAGCTGCTCGGCAAGCGTTGGCGCATACCTCACTGCCGAGGGCGACGAACTCGCATCACGTGGCACGGCCGGGCCAATGAGCAGTCGAATGGGATTCCATCGCAACGTGGCCACCGTGAGCGCACTGGTGGCGAGCAGGAAGGCGATCCACGCACCGGCGGCTCCCAGCCCCTTGCGGAGGTAGTGTGCGGCAAAGGTTCCCCAGAGACCCGCGGCCTCGTTGCTCAGCGGATCGCCGCCCTGCGCCAGCCCGATGGCCACGGGGACCAGGGTCACCGTTCCGGCGAACAGGACCGTCCAGTCACTCGCGTCGTCGGCACGCCTGATGCGCCCGAACATGGCCAGTGCCACCACGAGGCATCCGAGCGCAATGAGTACCATCCCCGGCACGCCCACGGCTGCCACCAGTGTGCAGCGCGCGACCGTACCGACAGGGCCGAAGGGGCCGGCGGCGTCCCAGCAAACGGCGGTGGTACTGCGCTGAAAGACGAGAGCGCCCACCAGGAACACCGCCAGCAGGCTGAGGCCGATCGCCCCAAGTTCCCGCCGCAAAGGGTGTCGTTCCATCGATTCTCCGGTGGTGCGCCGATGCCCGCGCGTCAGCGCGGCGCGATCATCGCGTCGAGTTGCAGGTGCCGGTCATGATACCGCCCGACCCGCTCGAAGTGTTCGAGGGTGAGGCCCGCCTGTCCATCCGGCTCGAAACCGGCGCCGATGAGCGTGCGCGCACGCACCGCTTCATGAGCCCCCTTGGCGATGCCTCCCCCGACGGGACGCCCAACGAGTTCAGCCACCCGCGCCCCGTCACCGCGATCCCCGTTGCCACGGCCGTCGGGCAGCGCGGTGGCGACCGTCGTGGCCGCACGGAGGACGTCGATGACCGCGACCACGCGATCGGCCACATCGGCGGAGGTGACCGGCGCCTCGCCGAGCAGCACGTCAATGCGCACTCAGCCCGGCTCCTTGAGCAGGTCGGCCCCCTCGAACTCCAACCACTTGGTGTGCACCTTCCCCGCCTGGAAGTCGGGGTGCTGCATCACGCGGGCCAGGAATGGCATGGTGGTCTTCACGCCTTCCACCACGAAGCTTTCGAGCGCGATCTGCATGCGCTTGAGCGCCTCCTCGCGAGTCGCCCCCTGAACGATGAGCTTGGCGATCATCGAGTCGTAGAACGGCGGCACGGTGTAGCCGGCATACGCGTGCGTATCGATGCGAACGCCCGGGCCACCGGGCTGATGAAACACCTCCAGCTTCCCTGGCGATGGCTGGAAGTTGCGCGAGGGATCTTCAGCGTTCACGCGGCACTCGATCACATGGCCGCGGAACGGGGGCAGCTCCGTCACGGACAGGGGAAGCCCGGCGGCCACGCGAATCTGTTCCTTCACGAGATCGACGCCGGTGAGTTGCTCCGTCACCGGATGCTCCACCTGGATGCGCGTGTTCATCTCCATGAAGTAGAACGCACCATCCTCGTCGAGCAGCATCTCGATGGTGCCGGCCCCCACGTAGTTGATCGCCTTCGCTCCGCGGGTCGCCGCCTCGCCCATGCGCTCCCGCAACTCCGGCGTCATCACCGGGCAGGGCGCTTCCTCGATGAGCTTCTGGTGCCGGCGCTGCACCGAGCAATCCCGCTCTCCAAGGTGAATGACATTGCCGTGCGTATCGCCCAGCACCTGGAACTCCACATGGCGCGGACGCTCCAGGAACTTCTCGACGTATACGTCCCCGTTGCCGAACGCCGACAGCGCCTCGGAGCGGGCGAGCTGAAACGAGCGGAGAAAGTCATCGGGATCGCGAGCGACGCGCATGCCCTTGCCCCCACCGCCGGCCGCCGCCTTGATGATGACGGGGAAGCCGATCTGTCGCGCGAACTCCAGCGCTTCCTCCGGATCCTCCACCGGTCCCGGCGTACCGGGGACGATCGGCACCCCGACCTCCTGCATCGCGCGCCGCGCCGAGGCCTTGTCGCCCATGACACGGATCTGGTCCGGCGTAGGACCGATGAACGTGATGCCGGAGGCCCGGCAGGTCTCCGCGAATTCGGCGTTCTCGGCGAGGAAACCATACCCCGGATGAATGGCGTCCGCGCCGGTGATTTCCGCGGCGGCAATGAGGCGCGGGATCTTGAGGTACGAATCACGCCCCGGCGGCGGACCGATGCACACGTCGTCATCGGCAAAGCGCACGTGCAGCGATTCGCGGTCAGCCTCCGAATAGACGGCGACCGTCTGGATGTCGAGTTCACGGCACGCACGGATGACGCGGAGGGCGATTTCCCCGCGATTGGCGATCAGGACCTTTTTGAACATCCCCTATGGTGGCGAGGTCACGTCCCCGCCGCCAGCCCTGTACAGCACCTTCGGGGGGGTTCCAGGCCGCTCAGACGGCGTTGCTCCCCGGCTTGAAGCCCGAGAAGGAGGTATCGCTGGCGCCATCGACCCCCTGCACCCGCAACGCGAACTCGGCGGGGTTGGTGGCATTGAAGAGCGCGTCTTCGTAGGAAATGATTCCGCGCGAGTACCAGTTCATGAGCGACTGGTCGAAGCTCTGCATGCCGTAGGCGACGCTGCCTTCCCTGATCAGATCCGGGATATTGAGCGTCGCCGACAGGTCGCGAATCTGCTCGCGCACGGCCTCGGTGTTCACGAGGATTTCGCAGGCTGGAACGCGCCCGGGCTGGTCGGCACGCGGCACGAGGCGGAGGGACACCACCGCCGACAGGGCATTCGCCAACGCGAATCGCACCTCATTCTGCTGGTGCGGCGGGTAGAACGAGAGCACCCGGTTGATCGTGAGCGTCGCATCGGTGGTGTGCAGCGTGGAGAACACCAGATGGCCCGTCCCGGCCGCCTTGAGTGCCACCTCGAGCGTCTCCAGATCGCGGATTTCCCCGATCATGATGACGTCGGGGTCCTGTCGCAACACCCGTCGGAGCGCCTGCGAGAAGGAGGCCGTATCGGTGCCGACTTCACGCTGGTTGATGTGGCAGCGCACATCGCGATGCACGAACTCGATCGGGTCCTCGATCGTGATCACGTTGGCGCCGCGGCGCTCGTTGATGTACTGGATCATGGCGGCGAGCGCGGTGCTCTTGCCCGACCCGGTCACGCCGGTCACGAGCACCAGACCTCGCGGGCGCATGGCGATCTGCTCGATCACCGGCGGCAGGTTGAGGTCGCGAACGCTCGACGCGGCGTGCGCGATGGCACGCATGGCGAACGCCACCGTGCCCTTCTGCTGATACACATTCACCCGGAAGCGCCCGATCCCCGGCACGTTGATGGCGAAGTCGCTCTCGCGAAATTCCACGAACTCGCGCAGTTGGGCCGGCGGCAGCAGATGCTCGGCCAGGGCCCGCAACTCCTCGGGCCGCATGGGCGGCATTTCCAGGGCAACGAGGTCTCCGTGCAACCGCAGCGTGGGCGGTCGACCGACCTTGAGATGCAAGTCGGACGCGCCCTCCCGAACCATGCGCTGCAGTGCGGCCTTCAGGTCGAGCCCGGGGGCCGGGGCCGCACGGGTGGCGGTGGCGGGTGCCGCGCCGGAGACCATCGTCATGTCATCATGTCTCAGCCGGTCGGATCGATGCGGAAGAGCACCTGACCGTACTCCACGGCGTGCGTGTCGGCGATACCGATCTCACGCACGACGCCGTCGAATTCGGACTCGAGCTCGTTCATGATCTTCATCGCTTCAATGATGCAGACGATCTGCCCCTTGCTGATGCGATCGCCGACCGATACGTACGGCTTCGCACCCGGCTCGGGCGCCGCGTAGAACGTCCCCACCATGGGCGACTTGATCTCGAGGGCCGCGGACTTCGGTGCCTCGGCCTTCGGCACCGCCGTTCCCCCCTCCTCGGTAGGACGCGCCGCTGCCGCAGCAGGCAACACGGCGGGGGCCGCAACGGCGACCGGGGCCGGGAGCGCCGGCGCCATGGCTACCGCGGCACGCTGCTGCGGACTCTTCGAGATGCGGAGCTTCATCCCCTTGTCCGAAGAGATCTCGATGGAATCCACGGTGGAGCCGTCGAGCATCTCGATCAGCTTCTTCACGTAGCGCAGGTCGATCATGAGCGGGAAAGGCTGGAGAATGCGCGGCGACCCGGGGCCGCCGCACAGCGATCAGGCGATTTCGATGAGGTGGCGCGGAAAGCTCGTGAGAACCTCCCTGCCATCCTCCGTCAACACAACGTCGTCTTCGATACGCACCCCGCCCCACCCCGGCACGTAGATGCCCGGTTCGATGGTCACCACCATGCCGGCGGCCAGCGGTGCGTCGGCGGTCCTGGACAGGCGCGGGGCTTCGTGCACGTCGAGGCCGATGCCATGGCCCAGCGAGTGCCCGAACTCCTCACCGTGTCCGCAGGCGTCAATGTAGTCTCTCGCGATCGCATCTGCAGCCATCCCGGACATTCCAGCCCGAATCGCGCCCGAAGCGCGCGCATTTGCCTCCTGCACCACCGCATACAGCGCACGCTGTGCGCTGGTGGCCGGGCCAAGGACCACAGTACGGGTGATGTCCGAGCAGTAGCCGTCGCACACGGCGCCAAAATCGAGCAGCACCAAGTCGCCCGTTTCGAGTACCCGATCGCCGGCCCGCGCGTGCGGCAGTGCCGAGCGCGGTCCGGAGGCCACGATTGATGGGAAGGGAAACGCCTCGCTGCCGAGATTCCGGAGATGCTGTTCGAGGATACCGGCAACGGCCGACTCGCTCAATCCGGGACGCAGCACCTCGAGGGTCCGCTCCAGCGCCCGTTCCGCGACCTCCACGGCCCGCACAATGGCCGTCACTTCGTCGCGATCCTTGACCGCCCGCTGCGCTTCGACCAAGTCGGTCGTGGGGCGCCAGTGCCAGCGGGCTCCCTGCTCCAGCAGACGGGCGAAGTCCCGATGCAGGAGATTCGACGATTCGAATCCGATGCGCTGGACGCCCGCACTGCCAGCGATCGCCGGCCAGAGCCCGGACCACAGGCTGGAGGACTCGATGCGCACGGACGCGGCATCCCCGACTTCCTCCTCCACCTGTGCCGCATAGCGGAAATCGGTGAAGAGCACGCACTCCAGGGGAGCCACCAGCAGCAACGCGCTGCTGCCTGCAAACCCCGTGAGGTAGCGGATATTCGGCAGCGTCGTGATCAGCAGCGCGTCGAGGTCGGCGCGCCCTAGCGCATCACGCAGGGCCGCCACGCGTGCCGGGCGGCGGTCAACGGGGGGAACGGCATCAGCGCGCATCGCGCGATGCTATCGGGTCAGCTGCGGCTTCGCAACGTTTGGACAAGTCCGCGCAACGCGAACTCGTATCCGCTGGCACCCAGGCCACAGACGAGGCCGATGGCCCCACTCGCGAGCACGGAGTGCCGTCGCTCCGGCTCGCGGGCATAAATGTTCGAGAGGTGCACTTCGACGAACGGGAGACTCGTGGCCGCCAGTGCATCGCGCAGGGCGAGGCTGGTGTGCGTGTACGCACCGGCATTGATCACGATACCGCAGGCAACACCGCGCCATGTGTGCAGCTGGTCGATGAGCGCTCCTTCGCTATTCGACTGAAAGGCCCGCACCTCAGCGCCGAGTTCGGCCGCCACGGCACCGCACCGCGCGACGATCTCGTCGAGGGTCGTCGTACCGTAGACCGCCGGTTCACGAGTGCCGAGCAGATTGAGATTGGGCCCGTTCAGGACGCCGATGATCACGAATTCCCCAATCCCTTGATCCACTGGGAGAACTGGGCCAGATCATCGCCGGCGGCCGGGGCACCGGGCGCGGCCGCGGTCGTGCTGGTCCCCTCACCACCGGAGGCGGCGCCACCGTCGTGGGTGTGCCCGCGTGCCTGGGCAGGATCCGGGAAGAACCGATCGAAGCTGAAATCGGACGACGCGCTGTCGGTGCGTGCCGTCGACCGCGGCGTGGCCGGCCGTGCCGGGGCCATCGGAGGCGCCGCGCCGTACGCGGGCGTTACCGCGCGTGAGGCGTCGCTGCCGCCAAACAGGCTCCCCACCGGGGCCTCGACCTCCTTGAGCGGTGGCGTGAACGCGCTGGCCAGCGTTTGCGCCGCGTCATCATCGGCCAGCATCGTCGGGGTGCCGAACAGCGACGCGAGGGACTCGTCAGCGCGCTGGGCCGGAGTGGACGCCAGCGGAGTGCCGAACGCCGGCGCCGACGGCGGGGTCGGCATGGCGGGCTCGGCCGCCGATGGCGTGTGTCGCGGCATGACCGGCGAGGCAATGGCAACAGGCGCCGGTACCGGCGTGCGTCGAACCACCCGGCGGGTCGCAAGCTTCGCGTACCGATCACGCGCCGTGTACAGCGCCAACGGCAACGCCCTCGCTTCCTGCTCACGCAGCTCCGCGAGCCGGGCCGACAGCACCGGGTCATACGGACGGCGACGCACCAGCTCCTCGTAGACCGCAACGGCGCGGTCAACGAACCCCTGCGCGACGAGCAGCTCCCCCATGGTTTCCGTCACAAACGCCGGGGCGCTACCGGGTGGCGTGGCCACCGGCGCCCGTCCGGCGTCCGGAACCACTTCCTCGCGCTCGCCTGCGGCATCCGGGTTCACGTCCACGAAACTGGTTTCCGCCGCGCTCCCGAGCTGTGACACTACGGGCTGGGGAGCCGAATCGGCGGGACGCGAAAACGACACCGACACGTCCTCGGACTCACCGCTCGCACGCGCATCATCTTCGAGCGCCTGCACAATGGCCGAGACCTCGGCCACCGGCGTGCGAGACGCCGCGAGCCACGGGAGCTCCGCGGGCTGATCCGCCTCGGTCGTCACGGCATCGTCCTCATCGACGGCCTCCACCGGGCTGGCTTCCGCTGGCGCGTCGCCGCTCCCCCAGACGAGCTCGGTTTCCACGACCTCCAGCGTCTGGACCACGGCGACGACCTCGATCCTCTCTGCGAAGTCGGGCTCCGCCGGCGTCTCGCTCATGACGGTTTCCACCTCCGGCTGTTCGAACGCCGCGGCGGGGGCCGCCGACGGTTGCAGGTCGGCTTCCCCGAGGTACACATCAAGCTCCGGCTGCGGCACGGCCACCGGTGCGCGATCCCCGACTTCGCGACCGAATGCCTCCGCCGCCGCCTCGGGCACGTCGATCGGCACCGCCGCCGTGGCACGCGGCGTGGGCACCCGTGGGGCGAGCGTGTGAGGATCGGGCCACCCCGCTGCGACCAGCCCCTCCTCGAACGCGGCTTCCAGATCGACCGGTTCGACCCCTCCGCTGTCGACCGTCTGCTCGCCCGCGCTGGCCTCGCCGAAGCGGAAGGGATCGTCCAAGGCCGTTGGCACCATCGGGGGCGCTTCGGGAACGACCGGCCCGGGGGCCTCCCCGTCATCCGCGAGATCGAGGGGCTCTGACGTCTCCGGCCGGCGCAGACTGGCGTTGACCATGTCGAAATCCACCGCCCGCATCGAGCCGTGGGGGGTGGGGGCCAGCGGCAGCGCATCGATGACGGGTTCGCCAACCGGCTGCGTGGGAAGGGCCCCCGGGATCCGAGGCGGCTGTCCGTACCCCGTGTCCAGGAAGGCCAGTTCCATTTCATCTGGCAGCTCCTGCTCGGCGACTACTGCCGGGGGGGCAACAGCCGGTGTCGGCACGGCCGGCTGGAATCGGACCGGCGTGGCCAGCGACGCGAGCTGCAGCGCGATATCGTCGTTGCCCGGGTCGGTCTCGAGTGAGCGCTCGTACCAACGGCGAGCGGCGGCGGTATCGCCCTGCTGTCTGGCGATGTGGCCGAGATGATGCAGCGCGATCAGGTTCTCGGGGTCGAGTGCGAGTGCCTGTTCGAAGACCACGCCGGATTCGTCGAGCGCGCCACTTTCGTAGAGGGCCTGACCGAAGACGATGTACCCACTCATGTGACCGGGCTGCTTTGGCAGGTGCTCGCGGCACAGCGCGATGGCCTGCGTCAGGTCCCCGGCTTTCCGGAGTTCGTTGGCCAGCGGCGCGAAGTAGCGACGCGGGTTTTCCTCGAACTTCTTCCGGAGTTCTTCGATCCGGGCGGCGGTGCTCATCCGTGCGGTGCCCTCAAGGTGGTTTCCCGCGGCCTGCCCCCTGTCACACCGGCGGCACAGCCGCGGTGCTTTTGCGCAAGGTTGGCGAAGATGGAATTCTTCGCCCGTGGGGCCTGGGAAGTCAATCGCGAAACGGTGACGGGAAGTGCTGGCGTGTCTTGCCTTTAGGAGAACGCGCTGGCTAGGTTTCCGGACTCTGCGGCACACGCCCGTCTCCAGGGAGGTGCGTGTGCCTTTCCGTTTGCCCGTTTTTCCCGACCGAAGGAGTCACGCCCCGTGCTGCAATCGATGCGGAGCGCCGCGAAGTACATCTGGATCATCCTCATCGTGGCGTTCGTTGGCAGCTTCCTGCTGTACGAGACCTCGGGGCTGGCTGGTCGCGCACCGGTCACCACGACCACGTCCATTGCCACGGTGAATGGCGAGGAGATCCTCCTCACCACGTGGCAGAACGCCGTCACGGCGCTCGAGCAGGAGCGGCAGCAGCAGACTGGCGGTACCATCACGCTCGACGAACGCCAGCAGCTCGAGGAGCGGGCGTTCAACGAACTGGTGACGGAGCTGCTGCTGCAGCAGGAGTACAAGCGTCGGGGCATCACTGTTACTGACGACGAAATCCTTCAGGCGGCACGAGTTGCCCCCCCGCCGCAAGTCCTGCAGTCGCCGGACCTGCAGACGGACGGCCGCTTCGACATGCAGAAGTACCAGCGGTTCCTGTCGAGCCCCGTGGCTCGCCAGTCGGGGACGCTGGCGGGTCTCGAGGCGTACTACCGCAATGAGATCCCGAAGCAGAAGCTGTTCGACCAGATCGCCAGCGGGGCCTACATCTCCGACGAGCGGCTGTGGCAGGTGTATCAGGACCGTCATGACAGCGCTACCGTGAGTTATGTCGTGCTGAGCCCCGCCAGCCTCACGGACACGGCCGTTACTGTCACGGATGCCGAAATCTCGTCGTTCTATGAGCGGAACAAGAAGCGCTTCGACCGCCCGGGGCGGGCCGTGGTCTCGCTGCTGACCGTACCTCGCGCCATCACGGCGGCCGATTCCGCCGATGCAAAGGCTCGCATCGACGCGTTGCGCGCCGAAATCGTGGCGGGCGCGAAGTTCGAGGACGTGGCCAAGCGTTCTTCCGCCGACTCGGGGTCGGGCGCGGTCGGTGGCGTGCTGGGCAAGGGGGGCCGGGGCCGCTTCACGCCGAAGTTCGAGGAAATGGCCTACGCGCTCAAGCCCGGGGAGCTTTCGCAGCCGGTGCTCACGCCCTTCGGCTGGCACCTCATCCGCGTCGACTCCCGGCAGGGAGACACGCTGGACCTCCGGCACATCCTCATCAACATCGCGCAGAGTGATGCGAGCGCCACGCGTACCGACCGTCGGGCGGACTCGCTGGCGGCCAAGGCCGGAAGCCAGGAGGACCCCGAGCTGTTCGACGAGGCGGCCAAGCAGCTGGGACTGACCGCTGCCAGCGTCGTGGCGGTGGAGAAGGAGCCGCTGTCGTTCGCCGGCCGGTATGTGCCGAGCGTCAGCGCCTGGGCCTTCTCCGGGGTACGTCCCGGCGAAACGAGCGATCTGTTCGACTCGCCTGAGGCATACTACCTCGCGCGCCTCGATTCCCTTACCAAGGGCGGCCAGGCGCCGCTGGCCGACGTGAAGGAGGACATTCGTCGTCGCCTCGCCCGGGACAAGCGGATTGAGAAGCTCCGGCCGGTGGGCGAGCAGCTCGCGCAGGCCGCCAAGCGCTCGACGCTGGATGCGGCCGCAGCCCAGCGCAACTTGACGGTGGAAAAGTCGTCGCCCTTCACGCGGCTGGATGCCGTGCCGGGGCTCGGCCAGTTCTCGGCGGCGGTCGGCGCGGCGTTTTCCGCCCCGCTCGGACAAGTTGCCGGACCGTTCGTGGCGCCTGATGCCATGGTGGTCCTGCGCGTCGATGCCCGTACGACGGCCAACCGTCAGGCCTTCGAAGCGGAGAAGAGTGTGCAGCGCCAGCAATACGTGCAGTCGCTTCGCCAGCAGAAGGTTGACGAGTACCTCACCGGGCTGCGCGAGAGCGTGAAGGTGGATGATCGTCGTGCCGAGGTGCTGTCCCAGCTACGTCGGCAGTCGGACA
>Ga0315899_10000466_pt1 | contig 49020 bp, 32 predicted proteins | sample LakEriMetagenome_2_FD_203518 | JGI IMG/M metagenome (GOLD analysis project Ga0315899, IMG submission 203518) | Freshwater fungal communities from buoy surface, Lake Erie, Ohio, United States - Buoy 4 MA112 | ecosystem: Environmental > Aquatic > Freshwater > Lake | place: USA: Lake Erie, Ohio...
CCTTGGGATGTAACCCAGCTTGCCTTGCTTTGACGATGGAGTGGCCTGGGTCGTACCCAAAGCCCGTCATCAATGCCATAGGCACATGATCCATCAGCTTCTGCAATCGCACCATCAATTGATAACCTGAGTAATCGGGTAGCTTGATATCAGAGATTATGATCTGGTAAGGCTCTTCGATGCCCGTCTTGACCATGGCAACCGCTTCATCCCCACAACGTGCCGTTTCCACAACGCAGCCGTATCGCTCTAGCAGCGAATGGGCTTGTAACAGCACCTGTTCATCCGCATCGACGACAAGAACGCGTTTGCTGGCTAGTTTGCTACAACATTCACTCGTAACACCGACCGGACTAACTTCCACCGGAGCGATCGATTGACCGATGGATTGAATGGAATTGCGTACTGCCCGGGCTTTTGAAAGAACACTCCGGAGCCGAAATACGGTATCAGGATCGTGGCCGATGTATTTTTCCATCAAGTGGACTGCATCTCGTAGCAATCCATCGATTGGAAGAGCAACTGCGGCATGAATCGCCTCGATACTTTGATAGGCTGCGTCGTTCTTTTGTGCAACCAACAGTTCCAGCGTATTCAATGCTACGGCGACATCCCTGGCAAAGATCTCTAGGAATTGCTGATCGCTGGGAGAAAACGTGTCATGCTTCGGGCTCTCGATATTGATGGTTCCGATTACCTCTTCGTGGAGCAGTATTGGAACGGTTAAAGAACTCCTGGCCCCCTTGAAGCCTTCGAGGTACATAGGGTCTTTGGTTGTGTCGCGACAAAGGTAGCTCTTCCCGCTTGCTGCAACGTAGCCCGTCACACCGTTGCCCTGTGGGCTGGCCATTAGCCGACGATCCGCGGCAACTTGATCGATTCCAACGGAAAGAAGAGGGATCAAGTCACCTGTTGATTGCTCCAGTAATCGAATCTCGATGACCTCTATGTTGAGTAGATCCCGAGTGTAGTGACGGATGTTTTCTTTAAGTAACTCGATTCTCTGATCGACATCCATCAAGAAGATTTCATCTGGTTTCAAGTCGGTTAACTTGGCACCGGCTTGGTGAATCGCGGCAAGTTTTTGTTCTTGTAGAACTTCTTCGGTAACGTCACTTAACGTAACGACGAGTTTCTCCACAAGACCGCTAGATTGATCCTTGCGAAGGGGAGCCGCATAAACTTGGAAGTAAGCTCCGCTGGTTGTGAAGATCGTTGACGTAGCCAGCTTTCCTGTTGAGAAGCAAGTTTGAAGGGGACAGCTATCCGATCCAAGAATTTCGGGATTGGACAATGCCGAATAAAAATTCTCTCCCAATCGACTTACGCCGCCGGTCCATTGTTCAAAACAGCTGTTTGTCCACAGAACTGTCATGTCTGAGGCGATCATCGCCACACCTTCAGGCAAACAGTTCAAGACGTCTTCCGCTGCGACGCCCGCAACACTTAATTTCGCCACCCCAGCCTCCAATACTTTTCGAATCGGATCGCTAGACCTAGATATCGTGCAATATCGCCCGACAAAGTCCCTCGATCCCTCTTCAAATATAAGAGACAACGCAGGCGCGGCAACATAGATGATAGGTGTAATTTGCTACTACCTGCGAAAAATCTTTTCCTAACCTGACTTCCCATCAGAGCTGCCTGTGGCATTGTGAATCAGGAAGTTCAACGGTGTTCCAGTTGGTAAGGAACAGGGGACCGTAGTTAAACTCTTCAAAAAATCCGAGACTTAAATCGATCAATATAACTCCGTTGGCCATTGTTGGGGTTTAATGTCTGATAAGACGCCAATGGTGAGCGTTGTTACTGTGCTGTCCATCCTCCATCAATGGTCAGGGTCGTTCCGGTAACAAAGGAGCTTGCATCCGAGCATAGGAAAAGGGCAGCGCCGCAGATCTCATTCAATTCTCCCCATCGTCCCATCGGAATTTTTGAAACAAAATTTTTGTATTGCTCTGGATCGTTAAGAAGGGGACGGTTCATTTCGGTGGCAAAGGGACCTGGGCAAATCGCGTTAACGGTGACCCCACTAGTTGCCCACTCAAGTGCGAGGACGCGGGTCAGGCCGAGTAATCCGGCTTTTGAAGATGCGTATGGGGTTCGCCCGGCGATGCCGATGTAAGATAGGATTGAACCGAAATTGAGAATGCGCCCCCATTTTCTTTCCGCCATACCCGGACCGAATGCTCTCGCCATTAAAAAGGGCCCTTTTAGATTGGCATCGACTACGCTATCCCAATCGTCTACGGACAGAGATGCAATCGGACCTCGCTTGTTCAGGCCAGCGCTGTTGAGCAGTACGTCTATCGCTCCTACGTGTTCGGTGATCTCACCAAGAAGTCTTTCTACCGAGTTCGGTTGAGTCACGTCGGCTGCGAAGGCATAGGTTGGTCGATTGGTTTCATTCTGGATCGCTTCAGCGGCAGTGCGGCACGCATCGAGTCGTCGGCTAACAATAACCACCGTTGCTCCTGCTTCAGATAGCGCTCTCGCGATTACCTGCCCCAAGCCCTGTGATCCACCGGTTACTAACGCTGTTCGGCCACTTAAGCGAAATTGATCGAGTATTGATGCCATCGGAATTGAAAATGCTTTTGAAAATTCTGGTGAGGTTCTAGATTGAGAAACCCAAAATGTTTTGGGTTGGTATTGCATTTTAACTAGTACCCCAACTTGGGGAGAACCCTCTAGTGGAGTTCCCCCAAAATCACAAACCGCAGTGTGATCGCGTGTTGCTTTAATCGATATTGGAGGATTAGTGAAGGTAAAATGCGCACTCCTGCCCGTTTCGTGGCGTTGACATCGGACAGGAGTGGGAGTGTCCAATCTACTTTTAAAGTAACAAGCCCGCACGCGTCGGGTTATGATCGAAACCTTCTCCATGTCGCGGTACTAGCAAAGTCCATCAATAAAAAAACACTGTGAAAAGAAGTGCTCTCCACAGTGTGCGGGAATAAGATTCTCTCGGGTCTTCTCTTAGAAAACGTCTAAGATGAAGTGATGGCCGGAGTGATATCGTTGCGAAGTTGGATAATAGTTTTCCCACTTGCGGTTATAAACGGGGATTTGCATCTCCGCTGGGTAACGATGGTAGAGGCTATCAGCGCTGCGATAGTACTCATTACCCCAAAAGTTTTGTGGATAGTAAACGTAAGGATAGTGTTGAAAACGATTGTAATCTCGTTGACCAGCAGTTCCTCCCCACATGCGGCCGTATGCCTGCTGTGGTTGCTGTGCGTTAGAGCTTTCTGCTGCGACGAGTCCGATAACGGCACTCGCAACCGCGATCAAAAAGGCTTTGCGGACCATATTCCCCCCCAGGTTATTCTTTGCCAATTCTTGGTTCTCTCGAACAAATCATTGCATCGGCTAAGGGAACAATTGGAATTGAACTATTATTCGTTACTACCGGAACTGCTGGGCTCTTTTTTGATGAGGATGCGAATTCGCATAAGCTTTTCTTTAGCCTGCGATTCGGCGTCTGAGCCACGCGCGTCAGCGATCTCGGTTGCTAGATTGGTTGACTTTAACGATTGCTGAGTTTGCGTTGTTTGGTCACCGCTCTGCTTCGGGGCAGTTGGCAGGTTTGCGGATGGCGAATCGGGGCGGTTAGCTGCCCGCATTGGGTTCGCTTTTGGGGAGAATAATCCGGAATCCGACACCTTCGATGGTGACCGTCCGGATGCTTCATTCGGAATGCTTCCATATCCACCACCAAGCCCGGCCATACCCGCACCAAAGCCATTGCCGGGGCCAGAATCAGTTGCCAATTGTTTTCCCTCAGTACCATTTTTATCAGCAGCCGATGCATCATTGCTGGAAAGCTGATGTGAGAAGTCAATCGTCCAAGTCTTCTGTTTTGGAGCGTCCGAAAAGCCTTCGGTCGGATCGTGCTCTATTTTCGTGTCTGTCGGTTGAGAAATCTCCTGGCGGGATGGGATGGCGATTGCCAGCAGATCTTGTTCTTTGGAAAAGCCTTCAGAGCGTTCGCGATCCAGATTTGCTAGTTGCAGAATCGCTTTAGCGTCTTCTTCCGTCACTTGCAGAATGATCTCGTCCTCGGATTGTCCGAGACCGACGATGATGTTTTTTTCTGATTCCTCCGCAGAAATTTCCTGTGGAAGCTCAGGTTTTTCTGCCTGAAAGTTCAAGTTTCCAACATCTCCAGTGATAAATCGCCACCGACTTGCTTCTTGCGTTTTTGATTCCGAATTTAGCTTTTGTTCTAAGTAGGTGAGAAACTCTTTTGCTTCCGTGGAAAGAAGTGGGGCCCTACCCCCAGCTACTCGTGGAGCACTCATTGCTTCGGCGTCCATCGGAGCAATTGATGGTGCCAGTGAGTCCATCGTGGCGCGTCGTCCTCGGGCTGGGGCCGCTTGTGCCTCGACCGGATCGGTCGTGGATTCCGAGCCACTTTGTAGAGCAGACTGTGCATTCGAATCTGTTGGCGGGAAAGATCGGGGAGCATTGGAGTCCATTACAATCTGCTGGCCGCTGTCAGGTTGTGTATCCACTAACCATTTCGTCGTTATAAAAATCAATACAACCGCTGCCAGGCTTGCCAGAAGCCCCAAGGAAAGGCCGGTACGATTGGAATTCGAGTTTGAATTCGTCGCTGGTGAATTCGTTAGTGTCTCATTTGCTGACACACTTAGATTCGTAATGGGACCGGACCATTCTGCGCTTTGAAAGCTCCGTGTAGATTTTACCGAAGGATTGGCTGCTGCTACCATAGAGCGAACGGTCGATATGTCTTTGACGAGCTGTTGTAATGAAGGAGAGTTTTGGATATTCGCCTCAATCTCTAGCCGCTCGCTATCGTTCAGTTCGCCATCCAAATACGCAGAGATCAAAGACTCGTCGAAGGGTTTGTTCTGTTCGTTCATCGATTATCTAACTCCTGGCATGGCATGAATGCACGGAGCCCTGCTCTCTCCAATATGCTCTTCAGTTCCAATCGAGCTCGGTGAAGCCTGCTTCGCACCGTGCCGATGGGGATGTCTAGGACGGAGGCGATTTCTGAATAATCCATTCCATCTATATCCCGCATACAAACGACAGAACGCTGTTCCTCAGGAAGTTGATCGATTGCGAATCTAACCGCATCGATAGTTTCGCGTTCTTCAAATCGGTTCATTGGATTCGCGCTATGAGGAGCGACTAGGTGGGAAGTATCAGGAGTGGATAAATCACTTTTCCTGCTCTTTTGCTTGCGCAAATGATCTATACACGCGTTGTAGGCTAGACGCCTTAGCCACGTGAAGAACGTTGAACGTCCCTCAAACGATTCTAATTTACGGAATGCTCCAACAAACGCATCTTGCGTAACGTCTTCCGCGTCCTGCCTATTGCGGAGTAGTGAAAAAACGAATTGAAAGACACGATTCTGGTGCCTCTCCACCAAGACAGCGAAGTATTGAGTTGACCCAGAGCGGATCAATTCAATCAGTTCAGCATCATCAAGGGGAGATTCCATAAACTCTAGACGGACGATCTACACATTGAGTTCCCGAAAACCGGATCTTCCGACCATAAGTCTTTAACGATCAGCATGTTCAAGCTCGTACGATCGACTTGAGTCGCCGGTGGCAAAAGGAAAAATACCTCCGATTACCATTCCCCCAAGACTAATCGTGTGCGCGAACCAACAATTGTCGTTCCAAAGAATCGTTCGCAATGTTCCCCAAGCCACAATAATCAGTGCTGTGAAGTAAAATCGCTCTGCGACCCGTTGCCAACGCTCGTTTTCACTGGCTTTTGACATCCACATTGCCCCGACCGCCAGAAACGGAATCAATAATGGGAACGCGTCTCCAATTGATTCAAACCAAAACGGCGAGTAGGGCATATGCAGCCTTCCTGACTTTTTAAACGTATTGCCTGGTGTCTGAATCCATTCAGACCTCTCCGCGATACTCCAGGATTTCTTTAATCAATTCAAGAGTAAATCAGAAAAAAGTCGATTTTTCGCACGACTCGTTCCCCTTTGACACAAAAGAAGAGAAGGTCTGCCATCTAGAGTATTAATTTTGCGCAAAAACCTGATCGCCAGTGCTGTTGAGCGATACAGGCTCCCGTCACTAGGAAATACCCTAGAGGCAGAATTCCTTATAATTCGCAGAGTAGAACGGGTCTAGGGCCGTATTGCTAGTAAACTTTGTGCATAGTTTCGTAGATTTTTTCATAGTCCTTATTGATTATCGGCACCCTCGCTGTTTACTTGCTGGGTTATATGTCGAGCGGGTACTGTCGCAGGCTAATCGAGTCGATTCACGCCCTTGCGAAGCAAGCTGGAGATTGCTCGATTTACTTGAATGAGCAGGAACTTGACGCCACGGCCGTGGCTCCGCCAGTGGCGCGGGGATGGACTCATCGCTCTGCACGGCGTCTCTGTCCGGCAATGATCTTAACGCATTTCAGACAGGATTCGAGGACGCTGAGCTACTGCAGCAAATGATGGCGGGTGCTGTCGATACGACATCCGATCGATTGGAGACTCAACCGCTTGCGGTTGAACTGAGAGAATCGACCGACACCATGGCGATTCCATTCACTCGATTGCGCAAAGGACTGGTTTTGCGCATCCTGAGTATATGACAGCAGCTTTTAAAAAATCCCATGGGATTGCTCCGACAGAGTACCGCGAATCTTTCATCGGTAAGTCATGGCAGACTTAAAAGGGGCTATTCTTTCAAAAAGTCTGATCATTACCGCACTTAAAACCCGCGGTTTGAGGGCTTGTTGCACTGTCGCTGCGCTAGTTGCTTGCCACCTTTTTGGTAACAGGCTTCGCAGGAGTCGTTAAATCAAAGCGATCGAGATGCATAACTTTGGTCCATGCGGCTACGAAGTCGTCAATAAATTTTTGTTTTCCGTCTTCGCTTGCATAAACCTCTGCAATGGCTCTAAGCTGTGAGTTAGAACCAAATACTAAATCGACTCTGCTGCCTGCCCATCGGAGCTTTCCTGATTTACGGTCTCTTCCTTCGTAGACTCCATCGAGTTTTGCAGAAGGAGTCCAATCGATATTGCCGTCCAGTAGGTTTACGAAGAAGTCGTTGGTCAAGACTTCTGGGCGATCTGTGAAAACGCCTAAGCGATTGTGCCCATGATTCGCCTTAAGGGCTCTAAGTCCACCTACCAGAACGGTCATTTCAGGCGCTGACAAGGTCAACAAGTGCGCTTTATCAACAAGTTGCTGCTCGGGGGCACTCCCTACGCTGGAACTCTTGTAGTTTCTAAATCCATCCGCCTTTGGTTCAAGAACAGCAAATGACTCGACGTCGGTCATGTCTTGCGTGGCATCCGTTCTGCCTGGAACGAATGTTATTTCAACGTTGTGCCCTGCTTTTTTCGCGGCCGATTCAATAGCCGCATTACCTGCGAGAACGATAAGATCCGCCAGCGAAATCCGTTTGCCATTTTGCGCTGACGCGTTGAATTCAGCTTGGATCGTTTCTAGTTTGCCAAGCACATTGCTTAACTCTGCGGGCTGATTTACATCCCAATCTTTTTGCGGCGCTAGTCTCAGTCTAGCACCATTGGCGCCGCCCCGATTGTCCGTTCCTCTAAAAGTGGATGCGGATGCCCAGGCAGCCGAAACCAAATGGGAAACAGGTAGGCCTGTCGTGAGGATTTTTTGCTTCAACAGTTGCACGTCCTCAACAGTTACGAGCGGATGATCTACCTCCGGGACTGGATCTTGCCAAAGTTGAGCTTCGGGGACCTCTGGGCCCAAGCAACGACTGACTGGTCCCATGTCGCGGTGAGTCAGTTTGTACCATGCTCTTGCAAAGGCATCTGCAAACTGATCAGGGTTCTCATGGAACCGCTTGGATATCTTGCCATAAATGGGGTCCATCTTGAGAGCAAGGTCCGTCGTGAACATCATCGGTGCATGCGACTTGTTCGGATCGTGCGCATCGGGTACGGTACCTTGGGCCGATTCCTCTTCTGGGGTCCATTGCCATGCTCCCGCTGGACTCTTAACTAGTTTCCAGTTGTAGCCGAACAAATTATCGAAGTATCCGTTTGACCAAGCTGTAGGAGTTGACGTCCATGCTCCTTCGAGCCCGCTCGTGATTGTGTCCCCGGCGTTCCCCTTGCCGTACGAGTTTTTCCAGCCGAGGCCCTGTTCTTCAATCGACGCTCCTTCTGGTTCAGGCCCTACATTTTTCTCGGGAGAAGCTGCTCCGTGGGCTTTACCAAAGGTGTGTCCACCAGCGATCAATGCGACGGTCTCTTCGTCGTTCATGGCCATGCGTCCAAAGGTCTCTCGAATATCGCGAGCGGATGCTAGTGGGTCAGGTTTACCATTAGGTCCTTCGGGATTCACATAAATGAGTCCCATTTGAACTGCCGCGAGAGGATTCTCGAGCTGCCGATCACCCGTGTAGCGTTTATCGCCGAGCCACTCGCTTTCAGGGCCCCAATATATGTCTTCCTGTGGCTCCCACACATCGGCACGTCCCCCAGCGAAACCGAATGTCTCAAAGCCCATAGATTCCAACGCGCAGTTCCCCGTGAGTACCATTAAATCGGCCCAAGAGATTTTGTTTCCATACTTCTGCTTGATTGGCCACAAAAGCCGCCGAGCTTTGTCCAAGTTTGCGTTGTCTGGCCAACTGTTGAGCGGAGCGAATCTCTGCATGCCGTATCGTGCACCTCCGCGGCCATCGGAAATACGATAAGTACCCGCGCTGTGCCAAGCCATTCGTATAAATAGCGGACCGTAATGGCCATAGTCCGCTGGCCACCAGTCCTGAGAGGTAGTCATCAAATCTTTGATGTCTTTTTTGATGGCTTCCAAATCCAACTTTTGAAATTCTTCTGAGTAATTGAAATCGGCTCCAAGCGGATTGCCCGCAGGGGAATTCTGGTGAAGAATTTTCAAATTTAGTTGATTCGGCCACCAATCTTTGTTGGTGTACATGCCGCTTGTTGTGTTAGATGTAGCGTCAGTAGAAGGGGTGTAGCTAGTTAATGCAGTCAAGCTTTGCAGTGCGCCAGTTACTGGACATTTTCCACCTGTTGCCGAACTATGCGCCGCAGCAGATAGGCCACTTGGAGCTACTGGCGAGTTCGTGCCGGGCTCGGATTGACCTAGTACCCTGTTTGTTTCTGCTGCAAAGACCGTCCCCATCGCGACAACAGAGAGCATTAACATCCGAGCGCGACGCACGGGTGCATTGCTCTCAAGATATGAATCAACTCTTTGTGTTATCAACTTTGCCATTTTTTTCACCTTGTTCATTGTTCACTCCTGATACCCAATCGTTAAAACACAACCGCAGCCGGGCGGGAAAACCGCAAATCTAGATCACCAACGATAGGCTTCCCGTTTTTACTTGTCCAATGCATGAGACACATTGTATTAATGCGTCTAGTGCATAATAATACTGCGGGTGGGGGGGCCGTGTGTTGTTTTGAGGGCTTTTGAAAGGGATTGGGATTTTCCTTTGGTCACTATTTTTTGGTATTTTCGCCCCCTCTGCGTCGGGAAGAGCCATGGAAATTGAGCAGCTTAGGCATTTTTTGAGTGTTGCGGAGTTAGGCAACTTTACCAAAGCAGCGATGGAAGTTGGGCTCTCACAATCTGCATTGAGTCGGTCTATTCAGAGGCTCGAAGAGGAGCTTGGGCAGCCCCTGTTTGATAGGCAGACTCGCCGAGTTGTTCTAACAGATGCCGGACGTACATTGGAACTGAGAGCCAAGCAGATTGTGTCGGGAGTCGACGAACTGCGAGCCGAGATTTGCGACGATGGCCAAACGGGCAATGTGAGAGTCGGTGCTATCCCCACAATCGCCCCTTACTTTTTGCCAAAGCGACTCAAGGAGTTTCAAAAGAACTTTCCCAATGCAAAGATAATTGTTCAGGAAGATACCACCGCAGAGTTGACCCGCAAACTTTATGATGGCGTGATTGATGTCGCTATTGCTGCCCTACCAATTGAAGGTCGTTACCTGAACGTAGAGGATCTATTCGAAGAAGAACTCAAACTTTTGGTGTCCACAGACCATCCGTTACAGAAAAAGAGTTCGATCAAACCGTCGGACCTCGAGGGGCAATCGTTCATACTGATGGGTGAGGCACATTGCTTGACGACCAACGTCGTTTCCTACTGTCATCAAAAGACATTGTTTCCTTTGTCAGTCGAACGAACTTCGCAAATCGCGATGATCCAAGAGTTGGTGTCTCTTAATCATGGCATTAGTCTGATTCCAGCCATGGCGAGTGAAGTGGATCATGCCACCAATCGAGTGTATCGATCTTTTTCGTCGAGCAAGCCAACGCGTACGATCGTGATCGTTACCAATCCTTACCGATTTCAAAGTAAATTGATTCATTCGTTTATCAAGACGGTTCGTGACTCTATTTGATAGTGAAATTTATTCGCCCAGAAAGTAGCGATTCAGAGTCTCTCTTCGATCTTCACTTTTTACGTACTCCACCAACGCAAAGAGCTTCTTTTGGTCTCGAATCTTTTTTTGGCTTCGACTCTCTTCGTCGGCTAATATTCTCGGTAATTCTCCGTTAACAGCGACCATGCTCATATCGTACTCATCGGGTATTACACCATATCGGTAAAGCATCGAAAGGGCGGTTTCTAAGCGACGATCATGTTTGTGCTTGGCGGTAAGCCGCTCACGTAACCATTCCAAACCGAACGCTCTGATTTGATCGGTGTCATGTTTCAAAAAGTCGAAAACCCTTTGATAAAAATCGGCGTCCGGGTTGCTCCAATTATTGAACTCCATCTGAGTTAACAAGTCGTCTTGGCTGTAAAGCAATTGGCAGAGGGACGGATTTCCATCGCGGCCTGCCCGGCCGATTTCTTGATAATAGGATTCGAGTGAACCAGGGACTTCGGCATGAATGACATAACGAATGTCTTCCTTGTCGATCCCCATGCCAAAGGCATTTGTAGCTAGAACAATCGGAACATCGCCCTCCATGAAACGTTCCTGAATCTCGGTTCGAATTCGGCGTGGCAAATCACCGTGATACACAACATGCTCGAGGCCAGCTTTACGTAGATTTTTGCTCATCGCTTCGAGCGTTCTAATCAAAGTGAAGTAAACGATCCCCGAGCCTCTAGGCCAGCGATTGGCAATTTTGTGAATAGCTGCCTCTTTTTCCTCTTCTCCCCAAACCTCTTCAACCAAAAGCTCCAAGTTCGGGCGTTCAAATCCACACTGGAAAAGTTTGCACTGCGTCGGTGCGTCGCCACGTTCTAGACCAAGTTGTTTTAGAATGTCTGATTGGACATCGGGAGTGGCTGTCGCGGTAAGGGCAATTGTAGTTGGATTGCCAATGAGTGACCGAATCTCTACAAGCCGTGAGTAATCAGGACGAAAGTCATGGCCCCATTCGCTGATACAATGAGCCTCATCGACGACTAACAGCCTAACACTTCGCTGACTAAGGACTTTCATAAACTCCGGTTTGCGAAACCTTTCAGGGGTTACATACAGCATAGAGTACTTTCCTGCTGCAATTCCTTCATAACGCCTAGTACGTTCCTTGTTGTCTAAAAGAGAATTGATCATGGTAACGTCCAACCCACGTGCGACGAGACCGTCCACTTGGTCCTTCATTAATGCGACCAATGGCGAGAGAACGAGCGTCAGCGGTTTCGTTGATTGGTTTCCCTCCTTTTGGCTCAAGTAAAGAGCGGGGATCTGAAAGCAAAGAGATTTGCCTCCGCCCGTTGGCATTAAAACTAGAGAATGCCCCCCAGCAATCGTTCGCTCGATAACTTGTCGCTGCGGAAATCGAAAGTCGGAGAAACCGAATGCATCCTTAAGAATTCGTAGATACTGGTCCACTGCTTCCAACAAAGGTAAAAGAGTTTTTACTTACGCCCCTCGCAATTCGCGAGTGGAAATCGTAGCGAGTCTAAGGGGACGGTTGGATTAGGGTTGAATGCTGGAGCCAAGCAAAAGAGCGAATTGCCTAATCCATGCAGGGTGCGCTGGCCAAGCTGGTGCGGTAACCAAATTACCTTGGGTGTGCGCCGAGTCAAAACCGGCAGACGCATCAACATAGTTACCACCGGCCATATCAATATCGAACTTTACCGCTGGATAGCAACTGCAGGATCTTCCCTTGAGAATTCCGGCGGCTGCAAGAATTTGTGGTCCGTGGCAGATTGCAGCAATCGGTTTTGATTTTTGGTCAAAGTGACGGACTAAATCTAAGACTCGTTCGTTGAGTCGAAGGTATTCGGGTGCTCTCCCACCGGGTAAAACCAGGGCATCATAGGAATCCGGGGATACTGTATCAAAGTCTGCGTTTAGAACGAACCGATGACCTGGTTTTTCTGAATAGGTTTGGTAGCCATCGAAATCGTGGATTGCTGTGGTAACATAATCCCCCGACTTTTTTCCGGGGCAGACGGTGTGACAAACATGTCCAATCAAAAGCAACATTTGGTAAGGGACCATTATCTCGTAGTCCTCAACAAAGTCCCCAACTATGAAGAGAATCTTTTTTACTCCTGGCATAATCTCAACCTAGCTCGCAAAAAATCATTCGTATAAGGTATGTATTCTGTCCACAGACAGATTATGGTACACCCGGGAAACACCGCTAGGCCAAACTATCTCCACATCCACGGGGCCTGAGTGATTCCCGAGACCGAAGTGGTTATCGCGTCCGTAATAGGATTGGTATCCCCGACTACTGAAAACGCCCGCAATTCTCTTGTTTCCGGCAAATCGAACCGTGATGAGTGCTCCTAATCCATCGCGATTGGACTCGGTGCCGATGGTTTTGATTCGAATCCAATGATTTTGAATCGGCGTTTCGTTGCGGAGGATCGACGGTTGGCTGTTAGCATTGAGGACCACAACATCTAGAAGCCCGTCGTTGTCAAAATCGTCCACGCACACTCCACGACTAACCTCTATTTCTTGCAGCCCCGGCCCACTCGCTTCTGTTTTGTCGATGAATCGTCGTTCAGGAGTTCCCATCAGTAGCATATTTTTTGAGGCGAAATTGGTCGTGTCATCAAGTCGGTTGGCGGTATCGATCAAGTGGCCACATGCGATGTAGAGATCGAGATAAGAATCGTTGTTCAGATCGGAAAGGGCGATCCCCCATTTGATGAATCGATTGGCTATTCCCAAGCCAGAGATAACAGAAACATCATCGAACAAACCGGTCCCTTGACCACGATAAAGGACCGGCATTTCTTTTTCGAAATTAGAGATGACGAGATCCAGTTCTCCGTCATTGTCATAATCGCCACAGTCAACACCCATGGAGGCCATGGTTGCGCCCGCGTAATTGTATGCGACTCCTGAAAGGATCGACTCTTCAGAAAAGGTCTGATTTCCTTGGTTAAGAAAAAGCTGATTCATCATCGAGTCGTTACAAACGAATATGTCTTGATAGCCGTTTTGGTCAAAATCAAAGGCGATCGTTCCCATGCCAGTTTTGGGTGCATCCATTACTCCGCTGGACGAACTGATATTGGTAAAGATTCCGTCTCCGCGATTTAAGAAAAGACTATCACCATCTGGTGGGTAGTCGAGCGGACCTGCACTGGCTTCGACTCCGAAGATCGTCCTGACAATCTTCTTCGTGATGTCGAACTTGATATAGTTCGCGACAAAGAGATCTAGATTGGAATCGTTGTTGATATCAAGGAACGAGGCGCCACCTGCTGATCGCACGAAATCGTCTCGGCAATTCGATTGATCGACTTCGAATGTACCATCACCACGGTTCCAAAACAGTTGGTTTGTACCATGATTGCAAACGAAGACTTCGGGGTAGCCATCGTTGTTTACATCGGCGACCGTTACACCAACACTAAGTCCGACGTGGTCTAAACCAGAAGACGCTGTGACGTCTACAAACTTGAAATTGCCGACATTCCGAAACAGCCTACTTTTCGGAGGTTTGGTCTCCCATTCTTTTCGGACTGCATCGGGATAATCGAACCCAGCGACGAAATCTCCATTAAGCAAATACAGGTCGATCCATCCGTCTTGGTCGTAATCAAAAGTGGCGAATCCGGAGGCGATGGTCTCTACCAAGAAGTACTTACCCGTGCGACCATTGAAATGTTCAAAATTTACTCCGCTTTGTGGCAACACGTTAACGAAACGAAATTCGGTATCTGCCGTGGAGGGACTTTCGTCTTGCCACGCTTTGCAGGATGAGTTCCAGAGGGAAAAGCATGCGATGATAAACCCCAAAAAAGCCCGTGCTAAAAATGAAACGCCAAGTTTCTGTTTAGAGGTTTTGATTACTTTTGGCATGGCTACTTGCGGAGAACAACGTTGCTTGCACTTACATTTTTCTTTAAAGTGTTTCATTGCCGTGGTGACGTTGCATTATTTTCTAAATGCTTTCTGACTTCAACAAGCCTACGTTGAAGTTCAGTGCTTTTGGGATCTAGCTTGAGGGCCTTTTGTAAATTTTTTTCTGCATCGATAAGCTTGTTCTGCATGGCCTGAGCGCTCGCGAGATAAGCAAGTGGTACTGGGCTGTTTTCTAATTCGCTCCACGTCTGTGCAAGTGTCTCAGCTTCACCGAGACTTTCTTTGGATGAAAGCAAAATGTTGATTAGTTGCCGGTACGCCTTTGGATCTCGGGGGGCGAGTTCAATGACTTGGCGATAATGAAGCGTCGCTTCCTCTGGACGCTTTAGCTTCTCGGCAATCGCTCCTGCCCCAAAGGAGTAGCTCGGATTTCGATTGTTGATTTGAATGAGTTGAGTCGAGTAAGCATAGGCTTTCTCTAGTGATTGATCTCGCAACGTTTGTTCGATTAAACCTTCGAGAACCTGAGTGTTGGTTGGGGCGTACTCATGAGCTCGTTCGAGCAGCAATCTTGACTCGGCCAACCGTTGAAAGCTCTTGTATACTAATGCGGCGAACCAATAACGGCTCGCGATATCCGTCCGTTCGTTTTTAAGTAGTTCTTCAATCGAGTCGTTTTCTCGAACTGGTCTAAGTTTTGCCTTGTCCGCTAACTCTTTAGCGCGTTGTCGTTCGCCAAGGCGGATGAGGGCAATAATCAAGCCTTGTTCTGCTTTTGGATTTTCGTCTGCTAGAGTTAGGGACTTCTCAAAGGCCACTCGGGCTTTATCGAATTCGAGGGCTGCATTATAGGTTTGCCCTAGTCTTAACCAGAACTCCGAATCGTCTGGGTAACTGGCCAAATACTCTTCAAGTGCTTTTGCAGATGGTTTGGTTTGTCCATCTTTGAGGTAGGCATCGCTAAGTTCCCGCACACTGTCTCTGTAGTTAGGAATCGTCTCTAATGCCTTCTGGTAATAAGATATGGCCTCTTTGTAATGAGATAGTCGAGTTTCAATTAATCCTTGACCATGGAACGCGTACCCGTAGTTGGGGACAATCTCCAGGCATCTCTCCCAGGATTTCTTTGCTTCTTGAGCTTGACCAATTAGTAGCTGTACTCTGGCTCGAGCTTCGTGGGCATCGGCGGAGTTGGGAAATCGTTCGACCAGCAAATCCATAACGCGAAGAGCTTCGTCAATCAGGTCTGTCTTCTCAAAAGACTTCCAGTCATCAGAAAGTCCTACGTCGACTGTTGTTGTGCTCGTTTCCTTTTCTTTAAGTGGGGTATCAGGCGTGGCTGCATTGGAAGCGGTGGGATTTTGTGAAGGTTCTTTAGCGATTTGTTTTTTGGTACTGTTGCTGCAACCTGTCAGACCAAGTAGCGTCGTCAATAGGGAGACTAGAATTGAGGACCGAAAACAAACATTCATGGTGTTACGGATTGCTGATTAGGGAACTGAAAAAATAGTATCGAATCAGCGAAAAAAGGTTGACATTTAATGAAAATCGGGCGGTTGAAGTACCGCCCGAGATATCGCAATTGGTGCTTGTCACAATTGGCACCAATCTAGTTTGATGGAAGTCAATGTCGTTTGATGATCAAGCGATATTTTTACTTCGATTTCAACTCGAGATCGAAATTATTGGCGCCAGAGTCACTTACATTGTGCTTTAGTCCAGAGGACTCCTTAGTTTTGTATTTGGCTGGAAGCAAATCCTTTGAAGCAGGTTGGCGACCCTGTCCGGCACCCTCTGGTGGCCCCGAATAGGCGTTACCGTAGGCTGAGTACATGTCGTCCAGCGATTGCTCTTTGCCCGATGCGGGCTCCTCTTTCTTTTCTGGTTCCTTGTACGCGTCGTATGGGCTTTGTCCTGCTTCGGTCTGAACTTTCATCACCGTGACCGAGTACATTCCTTTCATCGCACCGTCGCCGGAAACGAAAGTGGTTAAGGAATACTTGCCTTCGTTGTCAGAAGTGCCTGCTGCAGGCTGCGCCCCGGTTCCGGCGTCTGGAACAAAAGCGATGGTTGCTCCCGGAACGGGCTTGCCATCTAAAGTTACCACGCCAGTCACCTTGTAGGTGGGTGGATTAGAAGGCCCGCATCCGATGAGTAAACCCATCCCAAGAACTGTTAGTACCTTAGCAAATGTGCCTTTTTGTTTCATAAATTGATTTCCATAGCTCGTGAACGTTTCCATTAAGAAAGCAAGATGCGAGTAGGTGCTCGCATCTTGCTGATTTGACTAGTGCTAACGGAAGTCAAACTACTCGTATTGAGCGACTTCGCTGCCCGACTTGGAGCCTAGGGCGCCCCAAACTCCATACGGACTTGGTCCGGTTTCTCCCCACGCTGGTGAGCCCATCGTGAGGTTGCCCGTATCGATACTGTCGCTGATGAAGCCGACAGAACCATCTGCCCGGGCCGCATTCACGCCCCCGGTGTGGTTACTCGTTGGAGGCAACAAAGCGGGATCCCCGTCCCCCCAGGAAATCACGTGAACGCAGGAAGGAGCATTGGGCGGAAGAATGGTGTTAAACGCCACATAAGTGGGGTGTCCATCGTGCCAGAACTTACCTCCGTTTCCTTGGTGAACCGTTCCCGCTACGAGGTATTGCCCATCGGAAACCTGGCGGCAGGTCAACGGATTTTGGAAGACGTTTGGAACTTGAGCAATGGTCTCGCGATGGCGAACCGTTCGTGCAACAGTACCAGTGTTACCTGTAGCGTTGGGATAGGGCTGAGAGGAAACCAATCGCTCACTGTATAGCAAGGTATTGCTCGTTCCGTCTGTAATCTGACCATGTGCCGTATGACCGCGATTCGAGAACATACCTCGCACGTTAGCATGGTTGTTGAGTTCCCATTGCCAACGGCCCATGTGGTCTCCCATGGACATCGAATAGGAATTCAAGCCACCGTTACCAATGGCCATTGGATCCGATGGGCACCGCATGAACGCGGGGGAAGTTCGCCAGTGGTAATTGTTGTTCCAACCTTCAGGGCCCCCTGGCGGTTGTTGCGGATTAAAGCCTGGGGTGTTTCCTCCACCCTCGATGTTTTGGAATTGATTTCCACCCTCGATGAATGGCAATACAGAGATAAATCCGCTTCGGCGATTCTTGTTGTTAAGAGCAGGTCCGTCAGACCCACCTTGTCGATAGGGAAAACGCTTATAAGCACTTTCGTAATTGATGGCAGCTAATGCTAACTGCTTCAAATTGTTAGAGCACTGCATCCGACGTGCAGCTTCTCGTGCAGCTTGTACTGCTGGCAGCAACAAGCCTACCAAAATGCCGATGATGGCGATCACAACTAGCAATTCGACTAATGTGAAGCCACCTCTTCTAAACTGGTTCTTCATATGAGAGGACCCTCGGAAAGGAAAAAGAAAATGGGCGGCGAACCTCATTATGGGGATTCGTCGTAATTAAATCAATGCTTTACGGGGTGAAAAGTCACTTTGGCGTCGTTTCTATCGAAATTACCAATACCCCATAGTGGGGGATTTCAACCTGTTGCTGACTTGCTGTTGGCCATGAAATGTTAATTTTCCCTGTATTTTTCTTGGAATCTATTGGGATGGGGACTAGGGACCAGGAAGCGGAGCAATAGCTGCCGCCTCCAGTCACTTCATAGGTCTTTTCGCCTTGGCTAGTTTCGATCGTTATCTTGGCCCCCAAGCCGTTTCGATTGGAGGTAACCCCCACCAGTTTGAGCCAGCAGGCGCGTGTGGATTCACATTCGTTACGGAGCAGGGACATTGGGGCAGATTGATGGGTTACGCCGAGATCGATTTGGCCGTCTAAATCGAAATCGGTAAATGTAACGCCACGGGAAACAAACTTTTTTTGAAACCACTCTCCGCTAGCCGCACTCACGTCAAACCATTTTTTGTTTTGGTATGTGAACAATTGTCCTGTCATTTGTTCGTCGGGATTGGAACCAGAATTGTCGATGTGCCCGTTAGCGACGAATATCTCCATGGATCCATCTTGATTGAGATCTTGCATAACGGTACCGAAACCCAGCTTGTCGAGCGTTGGTGTATGAAGCCCTTCGGAGCCTGTAGCGTCGATGAACCCTGAAGCCCCAAGATTGCGATAGAGTGTGTTTGATTCCGATTGAAAATGGGTAGAGTAGATATCGAGTTTTCCGTCGCCGTTGTAGTCGTTCACTGCTAACCCCATGCTGGCTTGCGGAACGCCACGGCGATCGGTCGCGCAACCTAATTCGACCGCCACTTCTTCAAAGTAACCGTTCTTTAGATTACGAAACAAAAAATTGTTGCTTGCATCGTTAGCGACATAGAGGTCTGGCCATCCATCTTGATCGAAGTCAGCGGATACGACACCTAATGCACGGTTGTTAGGGCCAAAAAGACCGCGTTCCAGCGTCAACTCACGGAACGAACCTTGACCATCATTCCAATAAAAAACATCTGGTTCCGGTTCGAAGCTGATTGGATTACAAACAACTGGATTGCCCTTTATGTCTAGGCAGCGTTTCGAATTCATTGGATCGTGCTTCACGTAATTGCAAACGTACAGATCTAGGTTCCCGTCCAAGTCTACGTCGATCCAGGCTGCTGACGTGCTCCAAGCTGAGCAGTCAACATCGCAGTCTTGACCTACATCCTCGAATGTGCCATCACCCTGGTTCTTAAACAGTTTGTTGGGACCGAGGTTGGTCACATAGATGTCATCAAATCCATCGTTATCAAAATCTGCGATCGCAACTCCTTGGCCATACTCGCGAGCCTCAAGCACGACGTTTAAGGTCACATTGTGGAACCGGTTACCGACGTTGCGAAGTAATTGATCGTTAGGCTGCCCCGTTTTTGAGGCACTCGTTCCATCTCCACCTTGGACTAAATACAAATCAACTCTTCCATCTAAATCGTAGTCCAGCCATCCATGCCCTCCTCCGAAGGGTTCGTGAAAGAGCATCTGCCCCTTGGCCCCGGTTTGATAGGAGAAATCAATCCCCATTTCATTTGCTACGTCTCGGAATCGAATGCCAGTTTCTTCCTCGATAGATGGAGGCTGAATTTTGCTTTCCAGACTTTCCAATGGACCTGTTGTTGAATCGGAAGATTTTGACGACGAGGAACTCGCTTTGCCTGCTAAGGTATTCTTTTGCTCGTCAGGAAAGTCCTCCGGATCAGTGTTTGTAGTACAGCCCGAAAGAAAGATCGAAAACAAAATCAACAGGCCACAACAATGATTTCTAGGGGCGCGATGCTTCTTTGCACTAATTTTAGTGGCGAGGGAATTGATACTACGGCGGTTCATGGAGTTGATTTGTTGACCAAGCTTCTGATGGAATTCGCTGGTTCTTTGAGTCCACATTTTTCGTAATAGTCACTTAGCTCCGCATAGAAGGAGGTTGGCAAACTAAAGATGCTATCGGATCTTTTTACTTGCTCGAAAAGTGTTCTGCCGGTGAGTGCCAGCTTGGAAAGTTCTTCGCTTTGCGAAGTGTCTTGACTTTGTTTGCGGAGCATCAATGCCCATTCGTTTTTCGTCTGCCAATCCAATGGGGCAGCCTTGGCGGCTAAGTCAAATGCAGATGTAGCGTCTGCATAATTGGCACGTTCCGTCTCTAGCCAACCTTTTGCACGCCAATATCGATAATCATCCTGAAGTGACTCTCTTTTTGTCTCCAGTAATTGTTCTACACGAACATCATCACCCCGTTCGATCGCTCGGTCGAGCTGTGTAAAAAGCACCTCTGGATTATTGGGAAATCGCTCCTCTAAAATCTTAAGATCTCCCTCTCTCTGAAGCTCGGTGAATTGCGGTAGATTGGCCAGCGCGAGCACCGTTGCAATTTGAAATACGTCTTGCTGAGGGTACAGATCCGCCCAGCTCTTGTTTACGGGCGCAGCATCCGCGAATCGAAGTTTATCAAAGGCAAACCAATACGTATAAGTTACCAGAGTTGCGGCTCCTTTTTCGATGCCACGCTCAATCTCCGTTTTCAATTGACTTATTTGACGACTCATGGCCCAAAAATACATCAAGCGATGATGAGCTTCGGTATTCGAAGGTTCGATCAAGATGGCTCGGTTGCACGACTCTAGAGATGCTAAGGGATCGTTCAGTGATTCGTACTCGATTTCACCTTTGAGTAACCAAGACTCCAGGGTTCCGTTTTCTGGCATTTGTGTTAGATAACCGTAGGCTCGGTCGAGTGCACCTAAACGATGCGCGGCAACCGCCGCATGCTCGAACGGTAGTGGGTTCAGTGGTGCGTAGACGCCCCAATCGACCGCTAGTTGCTCGAGATCCTCCCACTTCTCTAATTCCCGAGCTACTCGGCACTGTGTCTCCAAGTCGCTAAGGTAAGATTCTCTTCGCAACCAATAGGTCGCCGCGAAAACAGCAAGCACGATCACACCGGCCAACGTCCACAACAGAAAAGGCCTGGCGTTACGATTGGCACTGATTTCGGATTGGTTTATGTCAGCATCTTTATCTGACAAAGGTGCATCTGAGGTATTCCGTCGCGAGTTTGGCATTGCAGAAAAAACGTCTTGATTGAGGTTGGGAGAGTTTCCTCGAAAGCAACGGTCGAGTAAGAATAAGTTACTCTCGGCAGTGGAATATCTCAATAACCCTCGCAATTGCCACTATGAAACCAGTGAGATCCAACCTCGTTCCCGATTACGACTTTCTTTCGATCTGTTGGTCATGGGGTAAAGAAAGCAATGGGAAATCCTGGTATGCTTCAACTAGATCGTGGTTAGCGATTGAAACGTGTTCTAACTCATTTGCCTCTTGGTGGGTTTGCTGGATTCATGAAGGTTCTTAAACAAGAAATTGGTTTCGATAGCTTGCGGTGTGTGGCGTTTACGTCGTTCTCATTGCTGATCGTTTTTTGTGCTTTGAGTTCGCACGGGCTAAGTAATGGAACCATCGAGGTGAAAGAATCCAGCGGTCCACCGAATATTCTGTTTGTTATCGCGGATGATTGGGGGATGCACGCAGGGATATATGGGACGAAATGGATCGAGACACCAGCCTTTGACGAACTCGCTAGGGATGGACTGTTGTTCCGAAACGCTTATACGCCCATGGCGAAATGCGCGCCATCTCGGTCCATCCTTCTTACAGGTCGGCATTTTTGGCAAAATGAGAGCGCTGCCAACCACTTGGCGGTCTTCCCGTCTCATTTCAAAGTTTGGACTGAGGTACTACAAGAGGCTGGATGGTTCGTTGGTTTCACGGGCAAAGGATGGGGACCGGGAATTGCGAAAACGATGGAGGGGAAGTCGCGTGAGTTGACTGGTCAAGCCTTTCAAGCGAAAAAGCTTAAGCCTCCCACCACAAGTATTTCGTCCAACGACTATGCTGCCAATTTTACTGACTTTCTTGACGCAACTCCAACGGGGAAATCTTGGTGTTTCTGGTGTGGTTTTCTAGAACCACATCGTTCCTATGAATATCAATCAGGAGTAATCCAGGGTGGTAAGACGCTTGAGGATATCGATCGAGTACCAGCGTATTGGCCCGATGAGGAGATAGTGCGGCACGATATGCTTGACTATGCGTTTGAAGTTGAGACAGCGGATAAGATGTTGGGACGCATGGTGAATGAATTAAAGAAGAGAGGGCTCTTTGAAAACACTATGATTGTTGTGACCAGCGATCATGGGATGCCTTTTCCTCGCGTGAAAGGGTATGCGTACCACGATTCGAATCACATTCCCCTGGCTGTTTCTTGGCCCAATGGTATTCGGTCGTCCGGAAGAGTCGTTGACGATTTCGTTGACTTTACGGATGTTGCTCCAACCATTTTGGACTTCGCAAAGATTGACGTCGTGGAATCTAGAATGCAGCCAATCACCGGCAAGAGCTGGCGACCATTGATCGAAAGTGCACATTCAGGTCAGATTTTGCCGGAACGCGATCATGTCCTTGTCGGTAAGGAACGTACCGATGTCGGACGTCCTGGAGATGCTGGGTATCCGATCCGTGGCATCGTGACCAAGGAATATCTCTACCTAAGAAACTACGAGCCCGAACGATGGCCAGCCGGAAACCCAGAAACGGGATATCTCGATACAGATGGAAGTCCCACAAAGTCACGAATTCTCGAGATTGGGAGGCGGGATCGATCGAATCGGTACTGGGAATGGAATTTCGGCTTTCGTTCTGCTGAGGAGTTGTACGATTTGCGAGTGGATTCTGATTGCATCAGGAACTTAGCAAATGATCCAACCTACCTAGAAGTAAGGCGAACGTTGATGACGCAAATGGAAGCTCGACTTCGCGAACAACTCGATCCTAGAATGCGCGGAGAGGGGCATGTGTTCGATCAATTCCCCGTAACGAATGGTGCAGGCTTTTATGACCGATGGTTACGCGGTGAGAACCCTGAGGCGCCTTGGGTTAATGCATCCGACTTTGAAATGATAACGCCCCCGAAATGACACTGCCCCGGTTGTTCCTGGAACCGTTACTCTGCAAAATAGAGCTAATGCGGAGTTAATGTCATGATCGAGATTAGCGTTTTAGTGTTTGAATGAGTTTCCACCTCTCGGGATCGTCACTCAAGGATATTCAATTTGAAAAACATACTTTTCGTAGCTGCGTTTTTCGTCGTCACAATAAGCGTGGTCGTTTTTGTTTACATTCTCAGGGAGCGAACCCGAATACCGACGGAGGATGAGCTTCGTGTTGCGGTTGCAAAAGGCGATCTTGCGAATATCACACGATATGCCTCGATCCTAATGAACAATCAAGCCACTACTGATGCTCAGTTCCTTAAAATAGGAGAAGGGTTGCAACGGGTCGGATTGTTGGAGGAGTCGGTTGAGGCGTACTCCAAGGTGTCTGATTTGGCTCCTAAACAACGATCGACGGCGCGCTGGGCCATCGGCGAAATCTATCTTTTCAAGTCGATGCTAACCGAGAGTCTAATCGCAATGGACGAAAGTATCTTGTTAGATGATACGAACGACAAGGCGCGCGAACGAAGGATTTATATCCTGCATTTGACTGGCCAGAGATGGAGGGCTCTTCCTGACGTTTACTGGTTCACCGATCGTGATAACTGGGACTTTGATCGAATGCGTTTTGTTGGTAATCACTCCAAGCCAGTCGAAGAGCCTGGATTGCTGGAGGAACATCTAAAAAAATCGCCATCGGATACATTGGCGAAGCTGGGTTTAGCGAGAATCGCGGTCAGAGAAGGACGTTATCAGGATGCGATTCGCACGATCTCGAAGGAAATATTGCCATATAATCCTACTTTGGTGGAAGCCCACGTTCAGTTGGGGCATGCATTGCTTGCAACCAACCTTGAAGAGCTTCGTGCATGGAATGTGAGTCTACCAAAAGATGCAGAAAACCATCCTGATATTTGGTGGATCCGGGGGAAATTCGCGATGTTCAATAAGGATAACGCAGGGGCATCCAGATGTTTTAGCGAGGCGATTCGTCTTGATCCTGATCATCATGCAGCGGTAGTAGCTATGGCACAATCGTTAGCGATGAACGGAGATGCTCAGGATTCCAAGCGTTTTCAAGAACGGGCGGAGTTATTGGAGCGATTGCTTTCGCAATTGGACCAAGTCAACCCGACGACAAGTTATTTTCCGCCAGTCGAGCAGATGGCGATTTTGACGCACCAGTTGGGGCGTCTTAGTGAAGCGTGGGCTTGGACTCGCATGGGATTGGTTCTTGATGCCAAATCAAAAACATTGAGAACGATCTACAACGAGTTAAAGGAGCCATTCGTCAAAGGTCGCAATCGTTTACCGAGGTATACTGATGTTTCTTACCTCATTACTGGCGATGCATATCGTGATTTGCCGTTACCGACGATGACTGGTTCCAGGGGTGATATCCACGGGGCTGGCAATGAATCTGGCGATCCACTTTTAGACTCGGAAAACAAACTGTCGAGGTTAAAAGTAATCGATAATGGGCCAGACTTTGTATATTTTTGTTCCAGGCCTGAACCTATTGTTGGTCGGAGAATGCATGAATCAACAGGAGGAGGGGTCGGAGTTTTAGATTACGATTTAGATGGATGGCCAGACCTTTTTTTATCCCAAGGCTGTGAGTGGCCAACCAAAAAGAGGGACGCTTCGGTTTCGCAGTATGTTGATCAACTCTGGAGAAACCAGGGGGGGGATGCAAACCGCTCAACGAATTATGCCTCGATTGGGGAAAAGGCAGGTATCAATGAGGCTGAGTTTGGACAAGGTGTTGCTGTCGGGGATGTCAACAACGATGGCTTTCCTGATCTCTATGTCGCTAATATTGGCTTGAATCAACTTTGGATTAATCAAGGTGACGGAACGTTTCGGAACGCAAACGATGTTTTGCCCGAGGCACAACCAGCGTGGACTGTTAGCGCAGCAATGGTTGATCTGAACAATGATGGATCATTAGAAATCTACGATGCTCGTTATGTGGAAGGGGAAGATGTCTACTCCAAGCTTTGTAACGTTGTGGGGCAACCGAGAACTTGCCCTCCAACGATTTTCCGTCCTTCCAAAGCACGCTGGCTCAAGTTTAACTCAGAGGGAAAACTAGAGGATTTTTCTTCCGAGGCTCGTTCTCCTGATGTGAAGGAAGGCAACGCATTAGGTATTGTCGCGTTTCGTATGGACCAGTCTCGATCGACATCGCTTTTCGTGGCGAATGATCAAGTTGCTAATTTATTGATGGTCGCCAATGAATTATCGCTTTCCGAGTTGAGTTTTAGCGATGAGGCTATGGAGCGAGGTATCGCTTTGGATTATCAAGGGAAAGCGCAGGCCTGTATGGGAGTCGCTGCGGGAGACATCAACCAAGATGGCCGGTTGGATTTTATCGTGACCAACTTTTTGGGCGAACATAATGCTGTGTATGTTCAGAATGAACTCGGTGGCTTCGATGATGTAGCTGGCATCTGGGGGCTGGTTGAACCATCGTTACCGAAGCTAGGCTTCGGAACGCAATTGATGGATGTCGACAACGACGGTGATCTAGATTTGCTCGTGCTCAATGGTCATATCGATGATATGACGCATGCAGGTCGAGAGTTTCGTATGGTCCCCCAATTCTTTGAAAATAACGGTCACGGCCGATTTATTGAATGGAAAAGTAAAGAAGAACATCCATTCTTTTCCAAGGCTGCACTCGGTCGAGCGTTAGCTACTCTCGATTGGAATCGAGACGGAAGAATGGATGCGGTTGCTACCGACCTGGAATTGGGTGTTAGAGTCTTAAACAATGAAATGGCCGAGGCTAAATCGGTTTCGATAGAGTTAGTCGGTACGGATTCTCAGCGAGACGCGATTGGTACCGAACTCCGAACTGTGGCAGGCGAAAGTGGAATCTATCGGCAGCTGGTGGCAGGAGACGGTTACATGTGTTCCAACCAAAAGATCGTGCATTTCGGGCTTGGGGGATCGGATCGCTTGACCAGTGTCGAGATCATTTGGCCCTCGGGGATAAAAGAGTCTTACACGGACATCACACCTGATTCGTCTTGGATTGCTATCGAGCGAGTGGGGATGTTCAAGCGATAATTGAACCCATAGGTTTTTCACTCCATATCGTTTTCTACATCTTGGGTAGGCACGGCGGGCGTCCGGGCAAGATGCAATCAAAATGCTTGCGCATCACGCTTTTTGTCGACGGTTTCCACGGTTTGCGCGGAAAATCCAGCATTTTTCGAAGTTTTTGGTGGAATTTTTGACATCTTTGCGAATCTAAAGAAGACGAATCCTAATAGAATGGAGTCGTGATGAACCGGGCCGCTGGAAGAGTAAGTTGCGCGGGTATCTGAGGTTTTGTTTCTATTGCACAATTCGGTTTATGCGTAACAGAAAAACTGCAATTCGAAGGACATTTGAACGCCTGGAGAGGCGGGATCTTCTGGCTGCCGATTGGCAAAACCCCGTCAACCAATATGACGTCGATATGTCAGGGACAGTCGATCCTTACGACGTTCTAATGGTCATAAACGACATCAACTCTAATGGCATGAGAACGTTAGGTGCCCGACCAACCGAGGGGACAACAAAGCCCAAGTTTGATGTTAACGGCGATGGCGATGTCGGTCCGATGGATGTGCTATTGGTGATCAACACACTAAATCAAGTTCAATTGGGATCGATCGCACCTAATGTCATTCTGCCTAATCAGGATGGAGGGATGGTAGATCTATCGCAGTTCCTTGGAAAGCGGGCCGTGGTTTTGTACTTCTATCCAAAAAATGACACTCCAGGGTGCACTGTTGAGGCTCTGGACTTTAGTGCTCGAAAGAATCAAATTTCAGAGTTGGGTGCTGAAGTCTTTGGTGTCAGTCTCGATAGCGTCGATTCCCATCAGAACTTTGCTGATAAGCATGTCTTGAGTTTCGATATCTTGTCTGATTCGACGAAGCAAGTGACTACGGCTTTTGGAGCGTTAACCGAACGAGATGGGACACCGTTCGCAAAGAGAAGAACTTTCATCATTGGTGCGGACGGAGTCGTCAAGAAAATCTTTACCGATGTAAATGTTCAGATTCATGGTGAAGAAGTAGTGGCGGCGCTCCAGGCTGGAGTAGCACGCTAGATTCACCGGAACGCATTTCACGTAGTTCCAGTAAGTGGGCTGTGCGGACTGGTGTGGTAGCTAGTAATTGATTTGACCGAAACTACCGATTTATTCGAATTGGGTCGTACGAGTTGGCCCACACGTATGATGGCAGCAAATGGCTGGCACGAATTATTCAGCGTACTTGTCGCACCAGGTTGTTCGTCGACAAGGAGATGAGAGCAAGAAAACGCTATCGAGTCTTTATGTTCTTGCCCCCATCTTCTTGCCTCAATCATTTGGTGCCGCTAAAGTCGCATTCAGGAGCCCAAGATGCAAGCAGACAGAGTACATTGGTTCTGTTTTCTCTGTCACAGCGGAACACAATTCCATATATGGCTCCATATATGGCAGAATGATCGAACGCAGAAAAATGAGCGTCCTATCTATCAGGCGCGTTAAGCGAGCGATTTTTCAAAAAGCGCCAATAGCCGAGCCCATGCTCGTTCGGATTGTTCTTTGTTGTAAACCTTAGTGTCTGGTGGGCACCAACCATGGCCAGCCGGATAAACCTCGATTTCGGCTGACAGCTTGGCTTGCTCGAACGACGCCTTCAAGACATTCTTGGAGTCTGGGTCGCGTTGATCGTCGTTCTCGGCAATCGCGATGAGGAAATTAGCTTTCATTGTTGGAATCAATAGGTGTGGGCTGTCGTCGTTCGGTGTCACCAAACCTCCTCCGTGAAAAGAGCCGCCAGCGCCAATTCGGTTTGGTACCGCCGCTGCTGTTCTCAAGACAATCGGTCCCCCCATGCAATAACCAATAGTTCCGATCTTGCGATTTGTATCGGTCTGTGACTGTGCGTCCAGCCACTCGACAAAGGCTTTTGCATCGGTCGTATGGGTTTTGGCATTGAGGGCTTGGGCTAGCGGTCTGACATCTTGTATGGAGGCACTGCTCGCATCCGTTGAGACGACCGGCGCCTTTTTGTTGCGATAGAATTGATTCACTACGAGAACACTGTAGCCCGATTCCGCGAGACGCTTCCCCATCGAGCGAAATGCCGGTCGCAACCCAAAGATGTCAGGCCATACAATCACGGCTGCATGAGCTCCCGATTTGGGAGTCACGAAGTAGGCATCGCAAACACCATCCGGAGTTTTGATTTCAACTTCGTTTTCCGCAACCTCCGCAGCGAACGCTGGTCTGGGTAACAAAAATGCCGCTCCTGCCGCAGAAATCATGATACCCACGTCGCGCCGAGAATACTTCTTAAGGTCTTCTTCAAAGTGGTCTTGATCGCACATCTTTTTCCCGCTGTTCTACAAGTATTAGGTGGAGATTCGATTTAGTCAGAAGCTCCTATTGTAATGAATTCGACAAGATCGGTGGTACTCGACATCTCGCATTTTTTCCCCGTGGCACTCGATCTGCGATCATGTTGCCCGATTGGTTCGCGCCACCCACCCATTTGTCCCGTGCTTTGCATCCCGATAGGGATGACAGGTTGTAGCCGGGGGTTGAGCGTGAGCGACATTCCCGGATCCAAATTCCAACCATTCTTCCTATCCTGTAAGGATGGCAGCGACGTGCATATATCTGGTATCTCCTTCGGGATGCAAAACCTTTTGCGCACCTCAACCGGAGGTGTCGCATTCGCTCAACCTCCGGCTACAAGCTTGAATCCTTACAAGATGAAACCCGATGACATCAAAGCAGTACAAAAAATCCTGATAGGTTAGAAAGAACGAACGCAGAAAAATGGTTTGCATATCTTTCTGCGTTCGATTTTTCTGCCCTTAGAAGTGGTTTGGTTTGGCCCCTTCAAGCGATTCCGTAAAGCTGCTTGTTATTTCGCCTTAGCAAAACACTCTTTTGCCATCTTCTGCCCTGGCTGAAAGGACAAACTATGCGATACATGACTGATAAAAAGTGTCACCCACGTTCCGCTTTTAGCGGTTGGCCGTTATGTGGGATGTCGGCAGATTGCTGAAGCTGGAACATGAGGTCGCTTTGTGACAACGCAATTCCGGGCGTGAATGTCGAGCTGTACAATCCATATTGGGTACAGCTATCGCAATGCGTAGCGAGCCGATGGGTTTGTCAAATGGCATTTGGGTTTGGAGCATTTCTCCTGGATAAACGGTAAGGACGAATTGTTTATGGTACATGCAAAATGGTGGCATCGAGAAGACGAATCCATCGATCAGGTCGATAGTCAAAATCGAATCGTTTGCGATTTGTGCCCTCGCAGATGCAGGCTAAAAGAAGGGGATCGAGGTTTTTGCTTCGTTCGAAAAATCGAAGCGAACCAAATGATTCTTGATACCTACGGAAAAAGTACAGGCTTTTGTATCGATCCGATTGAGAAGAAACCGCTCTTTCATTTCTATCCTGGAACCAGTGTGCTCTCGTTTGGGACGGCAGGTTGCAATCTTGGTTGTCAGTTTTGTCAAAACTGGGATATCTCCAAAGCGAAACAAGTTGAAAGGCTTACCGAATCAGCAAGTCCGGAAACGATCGCCAACGCCGCCAAAGAGTCGCGATGCCACAGTGTTGCCTTCACATACAACGATCCCGTTATTTGGGCTGAATACGCTATTGATACGGCCAAGGCATGTCATGACCAGGGAATCAAAACGGTCGCCGTCACGGCCGGGTACATCGAACCCGAACCTCGGGAGGAGTTCTTCTCGGTCATGGATGCGGCCAACGTAGACCTAAAGGCATTTAGCGAATCGTTTTATCACAAGATTACCTACTCGCATCTAGAGCCTGTGCTGGATACGCTTCGCTATATAAAAAAACACACCGACGTCTGGCTCGAGATTACAAATTTGGTAATCCCAGATGCGAACGATAGTCCCGATGAGTTGACTCGGATGTGCGACTTTCTAGTGAGTGAACTAGGTGATGACGTTCCGATTCATTTCTCTGCATTTCATCCGGACTTTCGTATGCTGGATCGGCCGAGAACGCCACACGATGTCCTCATTAGGGCTCACGAAATCGCTAAGGCTGCTGGGCTGAAATATGTTTACGTTGGTAACGTCCACGACGTGCTAAGGTCGTCTACATATTGTTCACATTGTGGTGAACTGTTGATTGAACGAGATTGGTATCAGTTGGGTCGTTATGAATTGAAAGGAGATTTCTGTCGATTTTGCGGAGTGAAACAATCAGGACGATTTTCCGAGCAGCCAGGCAATTGGGGATCCAAACGATTGCCTATAAACATCGATAGATTTCGTGTTCCCGACCCCAACTTACTCAATAGTCGGGTATCTTTAGCCAATGAGGTTGTCCAGAAGCAATCTGACTCAACCAATGTTCATCGGAAACTACCGACCTTGACTTCTAATGAGGTATCTGTGTCACTGCCAACGTTAAACAAGCTGCCAATGCTCTCTTGGGATTCTTTGACGGAAGAGCAATGCCGACTTATTCACAAAGTTACGCAATCAGTAATTGTTGCTACCGTTTTGGGTAAGCCGTTAAAAGTGTCAGCCGCGGAAATGTTAGGCGAATTAGCAACCCAACATGTGCACGGTTTGTTCACGACACTAACGCGAGTCGGAAATCTGCGTGGCTGCTGCGGTTTTCTGGGTACTCCCAAGCCACTATCGCAAGCGATCGTGGAATCGGCCGAAATAACCGCGAAAGACGACGTCCGACTAGCAGCGATCTCGGCTCAAGAGTTGCCTTATTTGCACCTCGATGTTTCGATTCTTTCCGCTCCAATTCCACTTGATTGTCCCCCCGAGAACCGTGCTCAGTCAATCGAGGTGGGAAGGCATGGATTGCGTTTAATGCTCGGAAACTCGCGAGGCTTGTTGCTTCCCTCCGTTGCAGTCGAACAGAATTGGAATGCGAGCGAATTTCTCGATGCGGTGTGCCGTAAAGCGCAGCTTCTTGATAATTCATGGAAAAAAGCAGATGCGGTCGTAGAGACCTTTGAAGCGAAGTGTATTGAGGGAGCAATGGAGTCTGATTGCTTGCCAGAAACGATGCCGCCGTCTCGGGCACCTGGATCAGTAAAGAGTTTGTTGCGTTTGAAGCAGGTGGTGGTGGAAAACATCATCGCTATGAATAAAGGGATGACTCCCAACTACGTTGTTTTGGATGCGATGGATGGAACTGTTAATGGCATCGTACTGTCTGTCCACAATGCCGAGGATAAGTCGGTGCTAGCAAGCTGGATACAAACGTCCATTCGACCCGGTATTCCTTTGCAGGCGAGTGTGTTCGAGTTAAGCAAAAGCGTTGCGCAAGCCCTCTCCCAAGCGCGATTGCCAAAGGATACGTCGGTGGACATCGAATTAACCGTGCTTTTTGATCCCATTCATCACGGCATCCTAGGTTCAAACGATTGGAATGCGAAATCGATCAATCCAAAACTCGAAAAATGTGGGTTGGACGAGGTGTCGACCAAAGAACGGGCACTTGTGACACTAGTGGGAAATCGAGTTGCTATAGGTTTCAATGGCGACAGTACTGCTATGGATCTGCTGCAAGAAGTTGCGAGATTGTCGAAATTGCGCACCAACACACAGGCCGTTTTCTCGATGGCCTGCGTTTCGACTTTGTCCAAATTGACCGTGAGCAATGCCTCGCAGCCCGATACTCGTACCGATCCTCGCCAACCCGCTATGGCTAAGGTGTTTTACCCCGAAGGAAAAGAAGAACGCATTGAGATGGTACAAGCTTTTCTGAAGAACGCACCTTCGCGTCAGAAGGAAAAAGCACTTGCGATCATGTCACCGCACGCCGGTCTCCGATTTAGTGGGCAAACAGCAGTTGACGTTTGGGCAAGTGTCGAGATTCCAAAATCGATTCTTATGATTGGGCCTAAACATACTAATGTTGGTCCCGATTGGTCCATCGCGCCATGCAGTCAGTGGCTACTTCCGAACTCGGAACCTTTTCCCGCCGATTCATCTCTGGTTCAGGTGATCTCCGAACGCGTTGAGGGGTTAGAGTTGGATGCATCTGCTCATGCCGGTGAACATGCCATCGAAGTTATGTTGCCAGTATTAGAAGGGTTACATCCCTCGGATCGTCCTTCAATTTCGGCTATGGTTGTTCGAGGAGCGACACTTCAGGAGATTCAAAAATTCAGTGAGCAACTAGCCAGCGTTCTGGCTGAGCTACCTGAGCTTCCTTTGTTAGTGATATCAAGTGACTTGAATCATTATCAGCCGGAAGCGGAGAACCGTCGACGGGACGAATTAGCACTTGAAGCTATGGCGACCGGGAACGCGGAGTATCTCTTGGAAACATGTCGAAAGAATGACATAAGCATGTGCGGTGTCGTGCCAGCGGCAATCGTCATGAAGACTCTTCAATGCTTAAACAAACCGTTTCGCGTCGAAAAAATCGCATATTCCAACAGTGCTGCCTATGGGGGAGACCCTGCGAGAACCGTTGGCTATGGGGGTGTTGTGTTGCTTTCCACTTAGCGCCGTGTTCCATGTCTATGGAGCATTTTTAGAGGGGGCGGCTTTGCTCGCCGTACTTCCTTTAGCTTTTCTTACAACCCACTTCATCAAAAGCAGTACGAGCAAAACTCCCGCCGCGATTAGCAAGAGGTGCAGAGCATTCTTGGGGCCTAAGAATGCGAAAAGCAGGTCGCTAAAGAATAAAATCATTAGCGATCCAATGGCGGTGCCAGTCATTGTCGCTAGAAAAACCGCTCGGCGGTCTAGCCCAAGTATACGTCCAAGAATTCCACCTGAAGGGCCGCTGGCGAACGGCATCGCTACGAGAGCCGCAATTCCGAAGTAAGTAAGCTTGCGAAGTCTAGGATAGTTAAGAAGAAGGTTGGTAGCTGCTGTTACCAAGCGATCGAATAACCATCCGAGCATCGGTAGTCTTAAAATCGTTCCTAAGTGGTAAACCACTAGCAGTGTTGTGCATAAGTCGACGTACAACACGATGGCAAGAAGTTGTTCAGGAGAGTAAAAGGAGATCTCTTCCCTTGCTTCCCCGATGTGTCCACCAGCGATGATCGTTTTCCCAAGAATGAAAATGATGATAAAGCAAGTGCCAAAAAACTGGCCGACACTAGCGAGTCCCTTGTTCAAAGCTAGATAGATGAGAATCCCGATCGTCAGAAATAATGGTACTGCTAGTGATAGCCACCATGATATTGGATTCTCGCGTCGATAGTACCAATCCGATTTCCATGTGGAGGTTTCCGGGGATCCGACCGAATGGTCTGTCGGCGCGAGACGGATCTGGTCATCATGGGCGTTCATGGCGTTAGATCAGGTCTCTTTTGACACGCGGTTGTTGTTGGGTCGCGCAGTGGAACGCACCGAGCCCCCAAATAAAGGACGCTGCGTCAATCGGAACTACAACATGACAAGGAAACAATTCGGTTAGCTTTGCGATAGCTGCGTCGTCCGTCTCTCTATAGCCAAACGTAGGCACAACGATAATGCCATTTGCGATATAGAAATTACAATAGCTTTCAGGTACTCGCTTACCCTGAATATAGCGTGGGGGAGGAGTAACAAGAGGCACAATTTCCAGATGTCTACCTCGCGCATCCACGCAGCCCTTTAAAACCTCAAATTGCTTTGCAAGTTTCGGAGCATTACTATCGTCCAAGCTGTAAGAAACCGCAGCGACGACCACCCCTGGCCGGACAAATCGAACCAGTTGATCGATATGGCTATCGGTGTCATCTCCCGCTAATTCTCCACCATCAATCCAGAGAACTCTCACAACTCCGAGGAGACGTTTCAGTTCTGATTCGATTTGAGTCTCGTTCCAATTCGGGTTACGTGAATAGGTCTTAATGCTTGAACTAGTGGCCAAAAGCGTTCCTTCACCATCGGTTTCTAGGCCACCTCCCTCGGCTACTAGATCTGAACAAAAAACGTCATCGAGATCGCCTCGTTCCTTGAGCAATTTTGCAATATTCGCACCAGCTGCCGTATCATCATCGTGTGGCTGATACTTGTTGCCCCAGGCGTTGAATTTCCATAGAACTGCTCCGAGATCGTTTTGATCTTCACTCACCAAAAATGTCGGACCGTAATCCCTAATCCAGCAGTCATTGGTGAGGATCGGATGAATCTCAACATTTGCAACGTCTCCAACTTGTTTTACGGCTATTTTGTGTGATGACTGCGGACCGCCCAGGACATGGACTTTTTCTACTTCCGCCAGCGTTCGGATTAGTCGTTCCGCGATCGGCGGGATGGCTTCGAACAATCCTGACCAAGTCTCTTGGTTATGGGGCCAGGAAATCCAGGTAGCCTCATGCGGTTCCCATTCTGCCACCCATCGATATCTATTGGCATCGATCGTGCTTTGGTCATTCAAGGTGTTGAATTGGTTAGTGTCTTGGCTCACTCGTCGATCCATCTTCTAGCAAGGTCTTGATAGGCGTCGATACGACGGTCCCGCAGGAAAGGCCAGTGGATGCGTTGGGTGTCGATCAAATTTAAATCACAATCCACTATCACGATCTCTTCGTTATCGTGAGAAGCACGCTTCAGTAGATTGCCTGCGGGGTCAAATGCAAAGGATGCACCCCAGAATTGCAACTCCCCTTCGAGTCCCACTCGATTGGCTGCTCCGACAAAAACTCCGTTGGCGATTGCATGAGATCGCATCATCGTTTCCCAGGCTTCATGTTGACTTTTGCCAAATTCGGCTTTGTCAGCCGGTAGCCAACCAATGGCGGTGGGATATAACAGTATTTCCGCTCCTCTTAGGGCGAAAAGCCGGGCGGCTTCTGGGTACCACTGGTCCCAGCAGACTCCGACTCCAATCTTGCCCAGCGACGTTTTTGCGATCGTAAATCCTGTGTCGCCTGGTGTGAAGTAAAACTTCTCATAGTAGAGTGGATCGTCCGGAATATGCATCTTTCTATAGAAACCGACTAGAGAGCCATCCCGATCGTAGACTACAGCGGTGTTGTGGTAGAGTCCGTGAGCGCGACGTTCAAAAATGGAACCTGTGACAACGACACCGCATTTTTTCGCGGTCTCGCTCATGGCGATGCTAGTAGGACCAGGTATCTCCTCTGCCCAAGAAAATCTTTGATGGTCTTCGCTTTGACAGGGGTAATGAGCGTTAAAGAGTTCTTGCAAACAAACAAGGTTCGAGCCAGCTTGAGCAGCACGCTCAATATTTTTGGCCGCAGTATCAATGTTCTGATGTTGACTACTGCTACAAGACATCTGGACTAATGCTAGTCGTACCGTTCTGGATCTACTCGACATTCCTGCTCCAAAAATAATTCGCCCGTGGTCCCATTCATGCTCCACATGCTCTCAATCGGTCTATGATAACAGATATACTCCTATGGGAAACGACATGCATTTCTCCGATTTGAAGTTTCCTTTAAGAGGAGCGTACTTGTTAGGAGCCCACAATTCGAAACAATGCGTGGCTACGCGATCGAGGAGAGCAAAAAAGAATGTCACTTAAGGTACGAGTTCGCAGCAAATCCACCAACGGTGGTGGTTGTTTCTTAATGTTCTTCTTTTGCCTGTTTTTGATCGCAGGGAGTGGGGTTGCCTACTTTGCCGCTCTCAAGCCACGGTTTGATGTTGCTCGTTCCCAATCGTGGACTGAGACACCGTGCGTCATTCTATCCAGTGAAATCTCGGTTTCCACATCTAAGGGTAAGCATTCTTACTATCCCAAAGTGAAGTACAGTTACAACGTAAATGACCTCGAGTACTTCGGAGAACGTTTTTGGTTTGGAGGGGGGAATGCATCGGATCGAGTAAGTCTCGATAATCTTATGAAACCATTTCAAGCGGGTGGCGAAGCGGTTTGTTTCGTAAATTCGAATGATCCCTATGAATCCGTCCTGTTGAGAGCGCTTGCTCCAGGACTTTGGATTGCTCTGCTTGTTGGATCGATATTCTCTGCCGTTGGATTAGGCGGGATGACGATCGGGTTTGGGGTGTTTCGTGCAGAGCGTCGGAAAAAGCGATTAACTGCATCTAGCACTTCAGACGGTCTCTCTGGACAGCAGGAGACTGCCGCAAGAACGGCATTGTTTGGTGACGATTCCCATCGGGAGGAACGAGTTTCCAGCCAGCTATCGCCAGCCCCCAGCGGTGGGGTCACCTACACTCGGCCAACCTGCCTACCTAAAACGCGCACCGGCCCCGATGAGCCTTTGGTACTAGAGCAGACCATTTCGAGAGGCCTCAAAGCGATCGGATTGATCGTACTGGCATTGTTTTGGAACGGTATCACTGGCACAGTGACCTTCTTCACTGTCAAAGATTTCAGTATCGTCCCTTTGTTATTTCTTTTGATCTTTCATGCGATCGGGTTGATCATCCTTTGGGGGGCGTTGCACAGCACATTGCAACTCTTTAATCCGAAAACGGTTGCGGTTTGTAGTCACTCATATCTTCAGCCGGGTTCGGAATTTGAAATTAGTTGGTTACAGAAGGGGAACTCCAAGAGAATTCGTAAACTAATCCTTACCCTCGAGGGTAAGGAGCAAGTAACGTATCGACAGGGCACTAACACGCGGACTGAAACCAGTGTCTTTTTCTCCGAGCGAATTCTGGAAACAGTCGACCCGTCGGAAATTTCGCGCGGCTTTCGTGAAGTGAAAATTCCAGATGAGGCGATGCATACGTTCGATGCGGCCAACAATAAGATTATATGGACTCTCCAAATTCACGGCGAAATTCCCTATTGGCCCGATATTCTGGACGACTTTACGATTACCGTTTATCCACCTAAGAACGAGGCTGTCGCACCGTGATTCGAATAGAGCTTAAGTCAGAAAAGAATCGTTTTCGGCCCGGGGATGTGTTGGAGGGGGAAGCTGTTTGGGAATTTTCAACCGTGCCGAAGTCAATTACTGTGTCATTGGACTGGGAAACGGAAGGAAAGGGAGATTCCGATGGTGAAGTCTGTGTCGAACAATCGTGGAGTCCGCAATCACAATTGGGCCGTGTCGCATTCCGATGGACGCTGCCAGAAGGGCCTGTTAGTTTGAATGGCAAGCTTTTTTCCGTTCAATGGTTGCTACGAATTTGGTCCGTCAATCCGGACCAAGAAGCAGAGATGAAGATAGTTATCTCACACTTAACGACACCCGTAATCAATCGCCAAGTCGACAGCTTGTCCGTTCCAATTGCTTTCGGAGCAACAAAGGGTGCCGCCAATAGCAAGTAGGCCGTAACTAGGGCTCTGCCGAGTTACGGCAAGTGTGAAGGTTTCTTCGACAAGTAGCCGATCTGGCCACAGATTGGATGCATTGCAGGTGCGCATTCCAAAATCTTGGTGACTTCGGCTGCGGATCATCGCGGCCCGGTATGGGCCGCGATGTTGTTGAGAGAACAAATCTACCGGTTACCTCCAGGCTGGAATGGGGCGGCCTGGAGTCCAAGGAGCACCGAGTTCATCAAACTTCTTGGAGATAGTTGGCATGTCTTCGTCGAGTAGCTTACGTAGTTCGACTAGTACTGCTTCATACTCCTCGCCTGCAATTTCGTACTGCCGACGATGTGTCCCGGTTGGGCCTTCGGTGCTGCTCATGGCTCCCATGATCGCGGTCGACAATCTTCGCTGCAGGCCAGGCATCGCATCTTCATTTCGCTTGGTTCGAGTTGGATCGCCAGCGAACTTCTCTTGGATGTCGAGCAAGCGAACTTGCAAGGCACGGATCTCATTAAAAAGTGCCGGATCCACTTCTGAGGCGGTTGCCGTGAGGGACTCCATCGCCGCCAATCGATCAGATGCTTCGGTGGCCAATTGATTCGCGGCGTTGACAGCATTAGCTAGTTTGAAAGCTTGCTTCGAGAATTCCAAGATCGCTTGTCGGTTGATCTCAGTCGTATCGCCGAACGTGATCGGTTCGATTTCGAATTCCGCCTTTGAAACGACTTCAGTGATGGTACCATCGATCATCTGAGAGACTTCAACCGTGTACTTGCCAGGGACGGCGATTGGTCCAGAGGAGCCACCACCGCGCCGTCTTCCACCGCCGCCACCAGTACCAGCATGCCGGAAGTCCCAGTTGACTCGCGTCATACCTTTACTGGTTGTCGTTTGGATCTTACGAACAACTTTTCCCTCCATGTCGCGGATGGTTAGCCAGCGGCTTGGCGATACTTCGCGATCTTCGGTCTTGAGTGCATCCCACGCGGGGTAAGGAACATCGCGGCCCGAGGATTTGAGTTCACGATCTTTACGTTCGCGCTGCGACTTTTTCGATCGCAATTCTTCTTTGAAGTTAAACGTAAATGTCACGCCGTACTCAGGGTTTGGAGCGGTGTAGAAATTGGCTCCTTGGAAACCACGACCATTAACGCCCATAACACTAACCACTTGATACATCTCCCCCTTTTTGATTGGGAAGACATGGTTGGTATCTAGGATTTCTTGCTTGAGGTCTCGGAGCGGCGAGTAGTCATCGAGAATAAAGAACCCTCGACCGAACGATCCGAGCACAAGATCGTTTTCACGACGTTGGATTTGCATATCGCGAATAGCGATCGTTGGCAAACCAGATCGAAGTGCAAACCATTTTTCGCCACCATCGACTGTTGTGAAGCAGCCAAATTCGGTACCGCAGAATAGTAACTTAGGATTTACGTGATCTTGCTTGAGGCAATAAACGCTGCCTCGTTGAGGAAGATTGCCGGTGATCAGGCTCCAGTTTTGGCCGCGGTCAGTTGACTTGAGCACGTAGGGTCGGAAGTCCCCTCGCTTGAAGTTTTGGACAGCAACGTAAACGGTATTGTCCTCATGCAAGTCGGCTTCGATGTCGGCAATGTATCCGAATTCAGGAACATCGAGTGATCCAAACTTTTCAATTTTGCGCCAAGTCTCACCACCGTTCTCGGTAACTTGGACCAAGCCGTCGTCGGTACCAGCGTAAATCAAACCAGGTACTCGGGGCGACTCGTCAACGGCAACTATGCTACCGTAGAGAGATGTCGATGCGTTTTTCGCGATCGTATCCACTCCCCAAACTTTACCCATCACCTTGAGCTGGTTTCTGTCGATTTGACGTGAGAGGTCGCCACTGATTGGCTTCCAGTTGTCGCCGCGATCTTCACTTTGGAAGAGGATTTGGGAGCCGTAGTAGATCTTCTTGGAGTTGTGAGGTGAGATCAAAAGAGGTGAGTCCCAGTTCCATCGTAATGCTGGTCCCTCTTTCGACTCTTGAGGTTTGATATCAACTGCTTCGCCAGTCTTCCGATTAAAGCGAACGAGGCCACCATATTGCCATTGCGAGTAAACGGTGTCCGGGTTTTCTGGATCAACGGCTGGTCCAAAGCCGTCGCCAAAGACCGTCACGAACCAGTCGCTATTACGAATACCGTGGTTGTTATTCGTCCGGGATGGACCACCTTGGGTGGCGTTATCTTGGGTGCCACCGTAGACAAAGTAGAACGGTTTTTCGTTCGAGACCGCAATTTTGTAAAACTGCGTCAGGGGCAAGTTTGCTTTGTAATCATAGGTTCGGCCTTTATCCCATGTTTCGTAGATACCACCATCGCAACCGATGATCAAGTGATCGGGATTGAGTGGGTCGATATGCATGGCATGGTTGTCAACGTGTTTGTCGGCTTCTCCGAGTGGAGTAAACGTACGACCTCCATCTTCGGTGATCGTCATATTGGTATCGAGTGAATAAACGCGATCGACATCGTGAGGGCAGCAGACGATTTCATTGTAGTACTGAGGGCTATCGGAAACGTAACTGCTCATCTTTGACCAAGTTTCACCACGATTGGTGCTTCGATAAAATCCACCTTCTTCGCCAAGAGCTTCCACAATCGCATAGACCACTTCTGGGTTGACGGGAGAAATAGCCAAGCCGATTTTGCCCATGTCACCGCCCGGCAAGCCGCGATTGGCCTTTTTCCAAGTTGTTCCACCGTCGGTCGACTTGTAGATGGTGGATTCAGGACCGCCATCGATGAGTACCCATTGATGCCGTCTACGTTGATAGGAAGAAGCGTAAAGGATATCTGGATTGGATGGATCCATGTGCACTTCATTGATGCCAGTCATCGGACTTACATCGAGAATCTTGTTCCAGGTTTTGCCCCCGTTGATTGTTTTGAAAAGCCCTCGATCGCCTCCATCTTTCCACAGTGGGCCTTGGGCTGCGACGAATACCGTTTGCTCATCGTTGGGGTGTATGATGATCTTGCCGATGTGTTCGCTATTTTCGAGTCCAACGTTAACGAAGCTTTGACCACCGTCAGTCGACTTGTAAACGCCATCCCCGTATCCGACGCTGCGCTGCGAATTGTTTTCGCCTGAGCCAACCCAAATCGTGTGGCGATTGGTTGGAGCGATTGCTAAGCAGCCGATGGAGTAAGAACCGTAACCGTCAAATATTGGTCGAAAGGTAACTCCAGCGTTTTCGGTTTTCCAAACTCCACCGGATGCAGCAGCCGCGTACCAAGTCGAAGTGTCCGCTGGATCGACAACCAGGTCTGAGATTCGCCCCGACATCAAGGCCGGTCCGATGTTTCGGAATCGCAGAGGAGAAACCAAGCCAGAGTTGATGCCTGGGGTTTCGTCTTTCGGAGTATCGGAATCTTGTGCGGTAGCCCTGACAGGGGGAATTATCAACGTTGAAGAAAGGCACAAAGTCGACAAAGCGACGTACATCCAGCTTTTACTTCGCATGCTTCACTCATGTAGCGAGGTTTGGAATCAAGAAAAATTAGTGAGTGGGATCGATCGAATAAAGAGGATCCAAAAGGTAGCATTCGCCGTCCCAAACTTTGTCTCCACTGTAGTTCGTTACGGCCCTTGGGGTAGTCCAGAAGCTCGAAATTAGGCCCAGGGAGGAGGGATTTCGAACGTGAAAAGAAGCCGCAAGGCGAGAATTGAGATAACTGAGGCTAATATCTTGCTTCTAGTAGTAAATGGCTGGATGCTCGATTAGCCGCCGCCGGAAATGCCAGTTTTCGGTCACGTCCTTTAGGGGCTAGCGATTCGTTTTTTGATAGAATTTGTCAACTCAATATGGTCCCATGACCAAGGAAAACGACCCATGATGGATGAGCCTCTAGGCATCTCGCCGACGAACGACTTCGCTTATAAAAAGGTCTTTGGTTCGCAAGCCAATGCTCTTGCGTTGATAAGTCTGTTAAACGCTATTCTAAATTTGTCCCGTCGCATTGCATCGGTCACCATCCAGAATCCGTTCAACTATCAAGATTTCTACGAAGACAAGTTATCGGTGCTTGATATTAAGGCGGTCGATGAAGCGGGAGCAATCTACGATGTCGAGATGCAGATCGACGCACATTTAGGGTTGATTCAAAGACTTGTATTTTACGGTTGCGAGCTCTACGCCGGGCAAATGAGGTCCGGTGGCAGTTACACCGACTTAAAGCCTGTGTTTGCGATTTGTTTGCTCGAAGGAGTAATTTGGCCTGATTCGCGCAGAGTTCATCACGCATTTCGTTTAGTCGATCAAGGATCCGGTCGTGTTCTGAGTAATACGATCGAATTTCACATGTTGGAAATGGGTTGGTATAATCTAAGTGTAAGTGAACTTGCCAATGCCAATACCCTGGACAGGTGGCTTTACTGGTTGATGCATGCTCACGAGCACACTGAAGAGGAACTGTTGAGTCTTTTTCCCGAGGCGGAGTTCCAGCAAGCGACCGAGACATTAGCGGCGATAAAAGAAATTACAGAGGACAAGCAAATGTACGATGCAACGGAAAAAGCTCGACGCGATCGCCAATGGGCTCTCAACGCTAAATTGGCCGAGGGTGAGTTGAAGGGTAAGATCGAGGGTAAGATCGAGGGTAAGATCGAGTTAATTCGCACCTTGGAGGTACTTCTGGGGCGAGTTCCAACGGAAGAATCGCAACTGAAGGAAAGAAAACTTGAAGAGCTCGAAAAGATTGTGACGGAGCTTCAGTCTCACCTCCGCAGTCGCATCAGCTAGGACCAACAACGAGCAATTGAGTTAGTGCGCGTTGTAAAACGAGTCGAGCAAGCGAACTTTTGTCTAACTACTTAAACCTAACTACTTAACTCTTACCCCCAACAACTTACCTACTGCTTTCCTTCGGCACGCTTTGACCACCAGGGTAGTTGTGCGCCGCCATCCATGGTTAGTGTGGAGCCCACCATATACGCAGCTTGGTCGCTGAGCGAGAAGCAAATGCCATGTGCCATTTCGTCGGGCGATCCAAGTCTCTTTGTTGGCAATGATCCTGCACCTTCTGCCAGCTGTTGTTCGCTGAAGAATTTTCGTTCGCCAGGTGTATCGATCCACCCTGGGTGGAATACGTTGACTCGAATGTTGTGCTGGATCAACTCGATGGCGGCGGTGCGGCCCATGTGATCGATGGCCGCTTTTGCCATGTTGTAGGCCATTGCCGTCGGGAACGGGATATTTGCGTGCGGCGAGCTAACAATCGTAATGGCCCCACCCGTTCCCTGTTTGATCATCTGCTGAGCGGAAGCTCTCAAACCAAAAAATGCTCCCCACATCGAGACATCAATGGTCTTCTTAAATCCCGCCATGTCGGCTTCAACCATAAGTTGCCGATCACTGTAAACCGCATTAGAGACGAATAAGTCCAAGCTGCCGAAGGCCTCGACAGTTTTAGCAACCATATTCTCAACGGCGGCTTGGTCTGATACATCGCATTGGCAAACAAGTGCCTTCACGCCGAAAGCTCGAGCCTCTTCCGCCACTTTTTCGGCAGCCTCTAGACTCGAGCTTGAATTGATCGTCACGTTAGCGCCTCCACGGGCCAGTTCCAACGCAACCGATCGGCCGATTCCTTTCGAGGATCCAGTTACGAGAGCGCTCTTTCCCGGAAATTGGTAGTGCATGAACGTGTCCCTTGAGTCTGCTTCACAGAAAAAACGAATTGAAAGTAAGCGTGTCCTATAGCTTGGCAACTTTTAATGGTGCGCCAATAGCCCCTAGCATCGAAGGTAAAGGATCTAAGCACCCCTGGAAAATGAAGTATGTCTGTAGTGACTGCGCAAACAACAGGCAGCTAGCTAATTTTTTAAGCAATGGTTACCATTGGGAATGTTATCGGGGATACGCAGGGTAGGCGTTTCCGTGAGCGGTTGCAAAATCAGGAAATTCATGGCCGGGATTAGGCAAGAGAATTTTTCATACAATCTTCCGCCGGGCACGTTGTTGCCTGGGGTGATCGGTGCATCACCTGCGATGGTTGAGGTTGCGCGAATCACAAAACGTGTCGCTCCGAGTAACGCATCAGTTTTACTTCTTGGTGAAACGGGCACAGGCAAAGAGGTGATTGCCAATGCAATTCACCAGCTCAGTGGCCGAAACGGCGGTCCTTTTGTAAAAGTAAACTGTGGTGCTCTTAGTGAAAGTCTTTTGGAGAGTGAATTGTTTGGTCACGTTCGAGGTGCATTTACGGGGGCCATCTCAAACCGGGCTGGGAGGTTTGAAACAGCACACACCGGGACCATTTTTTTGGACGAAATCAACAGCACGAGCCTTCACCTACAAGTGAAGTTGCTTCGAGTGTTGCAGCAGAAGCAATTTGAACGGGTTGGAGATACCGAGACGGTTACGGTCGATACACGAGTTATTGCCGCGAGCAACCGAGACTTGAGTGATGAAATCAAGAACGAACGCTTTCGTGAGGATTTGTATTGGCGTCTCAATGTCGTTCCGATCGAGTTACCGCCACTTCGAAAGCGTCGCGACGATATTCCTTCTTTGGTGGCACACTTCCTCCAGTACTACAGTTCCCTAAACAGTTGCTATGTAGTTCATATTGATCGTCAAGCGATGGCGTCGCTGCAGGACTACTCTTGGCCAGGAAATGTTCGAGAGCTGCAAAACTATATTGAGCGAGCCGTCGTCATGGCGGAGTCGGATGAGTTGACACTTGATTTGCTTCCTGCCGTAGTAACTGGCAAAGCGATGGACGAACTATTAGTGATTGAGACAGCTTCGAAAACCCTGGATTTTGAAACCTTGGCTTCAGAAGTCGTGCAACTCGGGATCCGAAGCAATCCGAATGATGCGACAAACTTGCATAGCGCGATTGTCGATCGAGTAGAAAAGGAATTGATCGCCCAAGTACTAGCTGGCTGCAACTACGTTCAAACCAAAGCGGCGACTAGGTTAGGAATAAATCGAAATACGCTACACAAGAAAATCAAAGATTACAATTTGGAAGGCTCCGAGGAGCCGGTTGAGTAGTCGCACCAATACTTCAGGCCGGGAGATGTCCGGCTATTACCCTTGAGCAAATTATGTCAATTGATCCAACTCTCCGATTCAGTACCGTTGAAAAGGCTGTTTCTGCAATTGCGCGCGGCGAAGTAGTGATTGTTGTCGATGATGAGGATCGCGAAAATGAAGGGGATTTCATTTGCGCGGCTGAGTCTGTTACGACGGAAACGATCAACTTTATGCTGAGCGGTCATGGACAACTCTGTGCACCGATATTGCCATCGGTCTGTCAAAGATTGGATCTCAGGCCACTCGTTGACCACAATACGTCCCCGTTAACAACTGCCTTTATGACCCCGGTTGATCATGCGGGATGTAAAACAGGAATCACAGCAGGAGAAAGGGCTGAGACCATCCGTAGGCTCGCTAAGGCAGACAGCAAGCCCGATGATTTTGTTCGTCCGGGACACGTTTACCCTCTGGTTGCCAAGGAGGGTGGGGTGCTTCGCCGAGCTGGGCACACTGAGGCGGCGGTGGATTTAGCCCGTATGGCCGGTTTGACTCCCGCTGGAGTTCTATGTGAAATTCTCAATGCCTCTGGTGACCGTGCCACTCGTGATGAACTCTTCGATTTAGCTCAGAAACACTCCCTGGAAATGATCACTGTGGAACAGATCATTTCTCATAGACGCGTAAACGAAAAGCTAGTGACTAGGACTGCTAGATCCAAGTTGCCGACTAAATACGGAATGTTTGACATTATGGTTTATGGGGTGCAATTTGAATCTCAAGAGCCCGTTGCATTGGTGATGGGTGACGTTACCAAAGCATCGAATCCTCCTTTGGTTCGAATGCATAGTAGCTGCTTTACTGGTGATTTGATTCATTCTCTGCGTTGTGATTGCGGTGATCAACTGCATCAAGCTCTCGAGCGGATCGGCAATGAAGGCTGCGGAGTCCTCGTCTATCTACCGCAAGAAGGTAGAGGGATCGGTCTGGCTCAAAAAATAAAAGCCTACGCTCTTCAAGATGAAGGATTGGATACGGTCGAAGCGAATTTGAAACTAGGCTTTAAAGCAGATATGCGAGATTATGGAGTCGGCATTCAAATCCTGAAGGATCTCGGATTGAGAGAGATTCGTTTGCTAACCAATAACCCTAAGAAGACCGAGGCGTTTAATCTTAGAGGATTTGATTTGAATGTTGTTGACCAAGTACCAATCATTCCCGAGGTTAACGATCATAATCTTACCTATCTCACTACAAAGCGAGACAAAATGGGGCATAAGCTCCCGTGATGCGCTCCGGACGAGCCTAGCATGTTCTGAAATCGTACTGCAGGTATTGAATCCAGAGCGATTGCAATCTTTGGCAGTTAGTACGATTATCAGGTAGTGCAATTAGGTCGATCGACGAAGCGGACCATGCAACTCCCGTTGAGCCGACGAGGATGATTTCTTGGCAAGCGATGGCTTCTTGATATTCGACGGGCCGCGTTTGGACTACTATTCCTATTTCTCGGAGCAACTCCATCGACTGCTTGAGAGTAGTTCCATGGTGCGCATATTCTGGATCCGGCGTAAACCAATTACGCTGACAATCAACAAAAAGTAGATTGGCAATAGAACTGTCGCCAATTCGCTTTTCCGTATCCATCAACACTGCGACATTGTGACTCGTCGTATTGCGAACACTGCGGTCGGCGAGCCAGTAGTGAATTCGACTGCGATGTTTGATCGACGTTGGGAAAACGCTGTTGGGGATTACGCCCATGGTTGACGTTTGGATCTGGCATCCATTCTGGTACCAAGAAGAAAGTCGGGAGCTAGGGATCGGTGCTAGATAAGCAATCGATTTCCAGCGAAGAGTCCCATTTAGTTCTATCGGGGAAAAGAGAACGACAACCGAGACATCTTGATGTTCTACTAAGTTTGAATTGGCCGCCAGTATCAGATTGCAAACATGGGTATACCAGATCACAACCGATTGTTCGTCTAAGCCGATCGCATTGGCGCTGTTTTTAAGACGCTCAACGTTCCATCTCAGGTCGATAAGTTTGGTTCCAAAGGTACGAGCACGTTCTACTAGTACGACACCATGGATCGGCCCCAAATCGTCGAGGCTCCAACAGATTTGTCTCCAATCAGCTACGATTGGTTCCGCCTGATCCTCAATGAACTGGACGGCAACACTATTCGGAAGAACAGACGGTGAGGGGGCTGTCACGGCATTACTTTTCGATGCACAACTTGCAGTGCGGTTCATGGGTGGACGGGTTCCAGAGAATGTTATCCATCAGAACCTGAAAATAGGAACACTTTCCCAAGTAGCTTTTCTCCGAATGGGTTGTGCCGATGATTGCACCACAATCGAACTGCCTGACGTTTTCTGTATCCCCTCCGGCTAGCGGTGATATGCTTCGCGGATCATACAGTCCATCGAAACCATTAAGGCCACCTGCTATGGGGCGAGCGTTATCTACAAATCGGAATCGTCGCAGAACAGGATCGCGAGAGTTATACAAGTTTACAAAGCCATTGACTTGATTTAACGCGCAGCTATAGCGACCGCTCGAAGTTAGCCATTTTTTGTCTACGGCAGGAGCAATTAATCCCAGCCGGTACGGATTCCGCCTTGTTGTGTTCGGTGATTGAAAAGTCAGCCCTGGGATTGTTCCGCCGGAGTCTAGATGCAATGCACCCGTTACCGTTCTGGCTCCATAGGAAAAGCCGAGCAAGGATACTCGTGACTGGGATTGGAGTTGCTTTAAAATCCATGCCAAGTACAGCGATTCCATTTCGGCGACTTTTGCGTTGTCAGCAGCATCCCGAAGTACCGGACGTTGCTTCTCACTCGGCCATGAAAAAAGAATTACGCGATAACTCTCTTTGGCTTGCCTCTTCAAATAGGCATCGACGATCCGAACACGTTCCCGTGTATTCTCTCTTTCCATAAAGTTCCCATGGACATAGACAATCGTCAGCATGTCGTCGCCCAGGAGTGCCTGTTCGAGGCTCGAGTTTGTCCATCGGCAGTTCTCCCAATGGCATACCTGAAGCTCTGGAGTTTCTTCGTTGATAACACAAAAGCGATCACTGAGGTGTCTTGTCGAAACCTCGTAGATAATGGACTCAACGTTGCAGTTCAGGATTGGTGGGTCTGTCTTGGCTTCCGGATCTTGAAGCGGGGCGGAACGAGCAGACTGGGCGACCAGGAGTATTACTAGGAAAGTCAAGTATCGGTACAGAACCGGCGCAGCAGATCTAATGGCCGGGTGGCCAGGCTTGTCATCGGATTGTTTGAGAGGCGCTCGATACATATCGGTCATTGAGTGCAAGGGGATTTCATCAAAGGGATGTCGTACACTGGTTCGTTAAACATTGCGAGCATTTCTATGGTTCTTGAAATTAATTTGTGTATGCGAGCATTAGATGAGGTTTATAGGTTTTGTAAGATTTTTTGAAAAAGGCTAAAGTTAATTTGCAAAGTCTTAACGATGACGTAGAGTTTCCCGTTAATTTGTGCACCAATCCTAGGTCGCAAAATCAAATTTGGGGGAAACAAAATGAAGAAGACAATCAATAATCGGCTTGCGATTTTTTGCGCCACACTAGTATTGGCGTTTTCGGGGTGTTCATGCGGCCAAAGCTGTAGGCCATTTGGCGGCCTTTTCAATCGCTTTCATGGACCGTCTAATGTTGGTGCTCCCTGCGACGCAGGGTGTGCCGCTCCGGCATGCCCAACATGTGGCGATGGCCATACCAGTCACTATGGTGGGATCGATGGAGAGGTTATCAGTAACTATCCGAGTTCTTACGAAATCGGTTCTCCGGTGAGCTATGCCCAACCGCAAACATATCGCACCCCTGCATCTGGCGAAACCGTTAAGTCGGTTCCAGCTACGCGATAAACCTGAAAGCAGATAAAAAGTCGGGCCAGAGTGATCCAATTCTGGTCTTGGCTGTCGGCGTGAGAAAAAGTCGGTAAACTGAGGCGTATTACTAAAGTTACGCCGAAAAACCAACTTTCCCGCATGTCAACCACCTCTACCCCTGATCTACAAAATGCACTCGCGAAATTCGGGCTTGCCGAGTTTCGTCGTGGACAGCGGGAGGTCATTGATCATATCTTAGCGGGTAATGATTGTTTGTGCGTTATGCCGACTGGTGGTGGTAAGAGTCTTTGCTACCAGTTGCCCAGTGTGGTCCGTAACGGGCTGACCATTGTTGTATCGCCGCTAATCGCTTTAATGAAAGATCAAGTGGACGCGTTAACGAGACGCGGCATATCCGCTACCTTGATCAATAGCACATTATCACCGAGCGAGCAAAATCAGCGTTTGGAGCGCGTTGCGAGAGGTAAGTACTCGTTGTTGTATGTTGCTCCGGAGCGGCTGCGCAATCAGAACTTTGTAGATGCGATCCGTTCAACCCCCATCCAATTATTGGCCATTGATGAAGCTCACTGCATTAGTGAATGGGGCCATGATTTTCGTCCTGATTATCAGCGAGTAGGACGTTTTCGTGAGGCGCTCGGAGGTGTTCAGACTGTCGCATTGACCGCGACCGCGACGCCACGTGTTCGGCAAGACATTGTCGATTCACTTCAATTGAAAGTTGCCAAGCACTTCATTACTGGCTTTGCTCGTGACAACTTGTATTTCGGCGTCGTACAATGTCGCAGCGATCGGGAAAAAGAACAGAAGCTAGTTGAGTTTCTTCAGACGAAGCCTGGCAGCGGCATCATCTATGCCGCAACTCGCAAACGCTGCGAGGCCTTGGTGGAATTGTTAGCGAAAGAAGCTAGGATATCTGTCGGTGTCTATCACGCTGGTCTCGCTCCGGAGCAACGCAAATTCATCCAGGAGCAATTCATGCGAGGTGAGTTAGAGGCTATCGTTGCCACCAATGCTTTTGGGATGGGGATCGATAAATCTGATTTGCGATACGTGGTGCACTTTAACACGCCAGGCACAATTGAGGCCTATTATCAAGAGGCGGGCCGCGCGGGGCGTGACGGGTT
>Ga0315899_10000467_pt1 | contig 48709 bp, 36 predicted proteins | sample LakEriMetagenome_2_FD_203518 | JGI IMG/M metagenome (GOLD analysis project Ga0315899, IMG submission 203518) | Freshwater fungal communities from buoy surface, Lake Erie, Ohio, United States - Buoy 4 MA112 | ecosystem: Environmental > Aquatic > Freshwater > Lake | place: USA: Lake Erie, Ohio...
GAACTCGCCTGGTAGAAGCGGATGCCGGTATCGACCTCGCGGATCGCGTCGAGCAGGCGGGTGACTCCGAGCCCGGTCGCCTCGGCGGTGAAGATCGGTTGTTCCCAGCTGGTGGGGACGAAACTCTGGGCGGCGAGGTTGTAGACCTCGGTGGGACGGATCTTCGCGACCAGTCGGGTGAGGGAGTGCTGGTCGAGCAGGTCGCCGAAATGGAGCTGCAGGCGGTCTTGCAGATGTTCGATGCGTTCGAGATTGGGCGAGCTGGTGCGGCGCAGCATGCCGTGGACCTGGTAGCCCTGGGCGAGCAGCAACTCGGCCAGATACGAGCCATCCTGGCCGGTGATGCCGGTGATCAACGCGGTGCGCTTCATCTGCGAAATCCTTTTCGACACCCCTGCGAACCGGGGCAACACCTGGGGGCTGACCAGCAAGTTCCGACCAGCCTGAGCGGACCGGGGCCACTCCCCATCCTCGGGAGCCCGCCGCGCCCCGTCCCCCTTCAGGACCCGGGTGAAGGGGAGGGAAGAGGGCTGAACCTGGGGGGCTCGGTCAATTCGGGGGGACTTCTAATGGAACTGGTAAATTGTGTCAACGAGCGATGGTGCGTCGTGAGGGGCATCGGGCTCTGGGACAGCCCCCATGACCCATCCGCTTGCCATGACCGGTGACGACTGCCCGCCGGGGGGCTTCAGATCCACCAGAAGAAGATGACCGCGATGAGGGTGGGGAGCAGGGCTCCCTGCAGCAGGCCGAGGGGGCTGATGCCCCCTTCGCCGAAGGCGCGGGACGACTGCAAAATGCCCACACCGGCCGGGTTGGGGGCATTGGCAATGACCGACAGTCCCCCGCCGGTGACCGCCCCGGCCACCAGGGCGTACTTGAGGTCTTCGGTGATCCCCTCCACGCGCGAGCCGAGGTAGGTGAGGGCGGCGTTGTCGGTGATGGCTGTGAGGGCGGTGGTGCCGTAGAACAGCAGTGACCCCGACAGGTTGGTGATCAGCGGCCGCAGCCAGTATTCCTGCAGGCTCCCGAGGGTGACCAGACCGGCGAGGAAGAACCCCACCAGCAGCCCCTCCTTGAGTTTGAGGGGATCCTGGTATTCCCTGGTGGCGGTGGTCAGTCCGAGGAACAGCATGAAGACGCCGAAGAAGATGTCGGGATGGTGCGAGAAGAGCACCACCAGGGCCAGAAAGAGCACATGCAGAATGGTCAGCCAGGCGGGAACAGCCGCCCGCTGCGAGACATACGGTTCAATCCGCGAGAGTTCACCCCGAAAGAAGCCGACGATCAGCAGGGTTGAGACCACGGTGCTGAGGGCGGCCCGCCAGCCAAAGTGGCTCAGCATGTAGGCGGTGTCCCATTGCCAGGGGGTGGCGACCATCAGGACGGGCGGAGCGGCGAAGTGAGTCAGAGTCCCGCCGATCGAGACGTTCACAAACAGCAGTCCCAGGGTGGCATAGGCCAGTCGCTGCGTGATTCCCTGGTCGAAATACCGGCGTTTGAGCAGGATGGCCAGCAGAGTCATGGCGGCCGGCTCGGTGATCAGCGAGCCCAACAGCGGGCCGATCGCCAGGGCGACGATGTAGAACGCCAGCCCTTCCGTGAGGGGAATGAGCCGTGAGATCCCGATGAGGATCTTCTCGGCCAGCAGCACCACGGGACGGGTCGCCGCGACCACCATCACCACCAGCACGAATTTGGGCTCGTTGTAATTCGCACTGAGGCTTTCGATGTAGTCGATGGCCGTGTGCAGCGAGCCCCCCACCACCGCCAGGCCGGCGAACAGGGCGGCCGCCCACAGGCCGAACACCACCTCGGTCTCGGCCAGGAAGTGCAGCAGATTCTCGGGAATCGAGCCCGGGGGGTAGTGATGCGCCCACTGGGCGAAGCGTTTGACCGCGAAGGTGTGCAGCACGGCCAGCACGAAGCAGACTGTGGCGAGAATCTCGGCGGGGGTGGGGTGCATGTCGGTCAGAGATCGGTCCAGAGAGAGTCGGCGGGCAAGCAATGCCGCCAACGGGAACGGGGCGAGACTGTATCAAAACCGCGGCGAATCCCAGAGACGACTTGGAGGGCCGGAGGTGGGCTCGGGTTGCACGTGGAGATGGGGAAAATCTGAACACCTTTCGCCACCGGTGGGGGAGAGGCAGGGGACGGGAGGACAGCACCGGCTGGAGGGGACCGATTTTTGTTTCCCGGGAAATTCGGTCACCCCAAAAACCGCGGGAAAAACCGCGCGCTTGTGGCCCGGTTGGGGAATGGAAAACCGGACCCGTTTCTGATACCAAGGAAGGAGCGGAGCAGCGGGCTCCCCAAGTCTCTGTCGAGGAATGTTCCATGCTGTCTTCTCGTTCCCACATCCTGCTGGCCGCGTGCGTCTGGGGGGTTGTCATCCGGGTGGCCTATTTCGTCGCGGCCCGGCTGGAACTGGTGGATGTCATGTCGATCTGGGGCTCGTTGTGGGCTGTCGCCCCGTTGGGCGCCACCCTGCTGTTTGGCGGGGCGCGGGTTTCCAATCGCTGGCTGGGTCTGGGGTTGCCATTGGTCACCCTGCTGCTGACCAATTTGGTGATTGGCCTGGTGATGGGGAACTTCGAGTTCTATTCGTTCTACCGCGACCAGGGGTTGGTGGTGCTCGGCTACCTGTTGATGGCCGCTCTGGGAGCGACCCTGCCCGAGCGGGCCTCGCTGGAGCGGATGGCGGGAACTGCCGTGTTGGCCGAGTTGGTGTTTTTCCTCGTGACCAATTTCGGCTTTTGGGCGGTGACCGACACGTATCCCCACACGATGGACGGACTGCTGACCTCGTACCTGATGGGTCTGCCGTTCTTGCTGCGGGCGCTGGTGGGCATGGCGTTCTATGCCACCGCGCTGTTTGGAGCGCAGGTCTGGGCCGAGCGTCCCGCCCGCATCCCGGCGACCAACGTCTCGTAGTTCGCTCGCGGGGGGGTTGCCGGGAGCGGAGGAATGCTCCGGCGGCATTGAGTCATGTGGCTGACGGTGGATGCTGCGCCCGCGGCCGCAGCACGTCGGTCGGCACGAGCCCGTCGGGTGAGCGGACAATTGAGTGCCCGGGATTGAGTCCCCCGACCGGGTTGAGGGGGGTTTTGTGTTCGGGGTGGGTGGCGGGCGGAAACAGGAATCTCATCAGCCGGGTCAGGCAGACCGAACTTCGGCGGGCCGACCGGCTTCAAGGCGGAACCGGGAGAGCGCATGTCGACCGCGGAGCAGTCCAACCCGCAGCAGCCGAAGTCCGACAAACCCTTCGTCCATCTGCATGTGCATTCGCACTACAGCCTGCTGGATGGGGCCAACAGGATTCCCGAACTGGTGAAGAAGACCAAGGCCAGCGGCATGACGGCCCTGGCCCTGACCGATCACGGCAACCTGTACGGCGCGCTGGAGTTCTACCAGAAGTGCAAGGCCGAGGGGATCAACCCCATCCTCGGCTATGAGGCCTATATCGCTCCCGGTTCGCGAACGGCCAAAGATGCCTCCCGCATGAAAGAGGCGAGTTTCCACCTCACGCTGCTGGCCAAGAACCGGACCGGGTTCAAGAACCTGATCAAGCTCTCGTCGATCGCCTTCCTGGAAGGGTTCTACTACAAGCCCCGCATCGACAAAGAGGTTTTGGCGGCCCACTCGGAAGGGTTGATCTGTCTCTCGGGATGTGCGGCGGGGGAGCTGTCGAACCTGATCCTCGGCGACCGGATGGACGAGGCCGCCGACGTGGTGGCCTGGTACCAGAAGACTTTCGGGAACGACTACTACCTCGAGATCCAGAACGCGGGGCTGGACATTCAGAAGATGTGTGCCGACGGGACGGTCGACCTGGCCCGTCGGCTGGGCATTCCCCTGGTGGCGACCAACGACGCCCACTATCTGAACCAGGAGGATGCCTGCTGGCATGACGTGTTGTTGTGCGTGAACACGCACTCGTTGCGGACCGACGAAAAGCGGATGAAGATGACGGGGGACCAGTTCTTCGTCCGCACGCCCCAGGAAATGTACGAGGCGTTTCCCGGGTTTGAAGACGCGGTGGCGCGCACGCAGGAGATCGCCAACGGGGTCGACATCGACCTCGATCTGAAGAAGCGGCACTTCCCGGTCTTCCGGCCCCCCGAGCAGAAGACCGACGTCGAGTATCTGCGCGAGCTGTGTGATGAGGGGATCCGCTGGCGCTACGGAGACAATCCGTCGCAGGCGGTGCTCGACCGGCTTGAGTACGAGCTGTCGGTGATCACCCGCATGGGGTTTTCGAGCTACTTTCTGATTGTGTGGGATTTTGCCCGCTTCGCCCGCGAGAATGGCATTCCGGCGCTGGCCAGAGGCTCGGCGTGCGGGGCGATCGTGGCCTATCTGCTGGGGCTGTCGAACGTCTGCCCACTGCAGTACGACCTGCTGTTCGAGCGGTTTCTCGATCCGAACCGGGCCGAGGCGCCCGATATCGACATCGACTTCTGTCGGGACCGGCGCGGGATGGTTCTCGACTACGTGAAGCAGAAGTACGGCATGTCGAATGTCGCCCAGATTGGCACGTTTGGCACGCTGGGGGCGAAGGCGGTGATCCGCGACGTGGCCCGCGCGCTGGCGCTGCCGCTCGATCGGGCCGATGCCGTCGCCAAGTCGGTTCCCCCGGACCTGCACATCACCCTGGAAGAGGCCCTGGAAAGTGGGGCCGACCTGAAGGCGGCCTACGAGGCCGACCCCCAGGTGCGCGAGGTGATCGACTTCGGCATGAAGCTGGAGGGGCTGGCCAAGAGTGCCGGGACCCATGCGGCGGGCGTGGTGATCGCCGACCAGCCGCTGAATGAGTACGTCCCCCTCCAGCGGATTGGCGGCAAGGACGACATCACCACGCAGTGGCCGATGGCCGACGTGGAAAAGGCCGGCCTGCTGAAGATGGACTTCCTCGGGCTGCGCAACCTGACGATCCTCGACAAGGCGGTGCAGAACGTCAGGAAGGTGCGGGGGATCGCGCTCGATCCCGGGACCTTCCCCCTTGACGACGAAGCCACCTACCGCCTGCTGCAGCGCGGTGAAACGAAGGGGGTGTTCCAGCTGGAAGGGGGAGGGATCCGCGACCTGCTGACGAAGATGAAGCCCGACAGCTTCAGCGACATCATCGCCACCTCGGCGTTGTATCGACCCGGTCCCCTCGAAGGGGGCATGGTGATGACGTACGTCAACGTCAAGCACAAGGTCGAGCCGATTCCCAAGGTTCACCCCGTGGTGGATGAGATTCTCCTGGAGACCTACGGGGTGATGGTCTACCAGGAACAGGTGATGCGCATTCTCAACCGCCTGGGGGGCATCGAGCTCTCCAAAGCGTATGCCTGCATCAAGGCGATCTCGAAGAAAAAACTCGAGATCATCGCCAAGGGGAAGGAAGACTTCGTCAAGGGGGCCCAGGAACGGGGCATGTCGGCCGCCGAGGCCGACAATCTCTTCGGCCTCATCGAGAAGTTCGCGGGCTACGGGTTCAACAAGTCGCACTCGACCGCCTATGCCGCGATCGCCTACCAGACCGCCTATCTCAAGGCGCACTACCCGGTTGAGTTCATGGCCGCCCTGCTCTCGTGCGGCATGGAAGACACCGACCGCATCTGCGAGCACGTCGACGACTGCCGCCGGCAGAAGATCAAGGTGCTGGCTCCCGATGTGAACCGGTCGGAAGTGGAGTTTGGGGTGGATGCGGGCCAGATCACCTTTGGTCTGGCCGCCATCAAGGGGGTGGGCGAAGGGGCGGTGACCGCCATCGTCAAGGCCCGCGAGAAGGGGGGCCCCTTCAAAGACATCTTCGATCTGTGCGAGCGGGTCGACACCAAGCAGGTCTCGAAGAGCGTGCTGGAAATTCTGATTCGGGCCGGGGCGCTTGATCATTTCGGTCCCGACCGCAACCAGCATCTGGCGCTCTGCGACCGGGCGATCCAGTCGGCGGCTGCCCGGGCCCGGGACCGCGCGGCCGGGCAGAAGAGCCTGTTCGGCGGGGACGACAAGAAAACCGGGGCCAGCCAGCCTCCTCCGTCGATTGTGCTGCCCGATGTCCCCCCCATGACGCAGGCCGAGAAGCTGGCCGCCGAAAAGGAGGTCTTCGGCTTTTACCTGACCAGCCATCCGCTGCACGAGCACTCGGCCAAGCTGCAGTTGTTCGCCAGCCACACGAGTGCCGACCTGCAGCACTGTGCCGAGGGGGCCCAGGTCCGGCTGGGAGGGATGATCTCGTCCATCAAGCGGACCAACACCAAGAAACCGAGCCGCAACGGCCACACCCGCTACGCGAACTTCGACTTCGAAGACGTGAAGGGGAACATGCGGTGCATCATGTGGCCGGAGGAGTTCGCGAAGTTTGGCGAGCAGGTGAAGACCGAGACGATCTGCTTCATTGAGGGGCGGGTCGACAAGCGGGGGCGCGAGCCGAACCTGGTGGTCGACAATCTGATCACCCTGGAAGAGGCCGAGAAGAAGTTCACCGACCAGGTGGCGATCAAGTTCCGGCGTGAGCTGCACCGCCCCGAAGATTTCGAGGGGGTCAAGGCGGTGCTGGCGAAGTACCCGGGGCGCTGCGACGTGGCGATTCTGATCGAGAGTTTCGACGAGCAGAATCCCCGGCTGCGGTTCCGGTACCTGCTGTCTCCCGGGGCGAATGTGAAGGTCAGCCCCTCTCCCAATCTCGCGGCCGAACTGCAGACCATCCTCGGCCCGGGGAACGTGCAGTTCATCGCCACCCCAAAACGGCGGAACCCCCAGGCCAACGCCGACGCCGTGCGACGGTAGCGGCAATCACTCCCTCGTCCCTGCCGGGGCCGACCCCGATGTGTTCAACATCCCGCCCGCAGTGGCAGGGGACAGGACCACACGGAAGGCGGATTGGGCCCGGGGCCAGGAGAGCGGCGCGAGGAAAGCCGGAAATGAAACCGAGCCCGGAATCGTCACAGACGACTCCGGGCTCGATTCGTGTCATGAGAGCCCGCCGGCGATCAGCGGGCGAGTCCGGCTCAGGTCGAGAACTCGGGCTTGCGCTGCCCGAGTTGTTCTTTCAGACGGGCGACGATGCTCGAGTGCATCTGGCTGACGCGGCTTTCGGAGAGACCCAGAGTGGATCCGATCTCCTTCATCGTCAGCTCTTCATAGTAATACAGAATGATGATCAGGCGCTCGTTGCGGTTGAGCCCCTTGGTCACCAGCTTCATGATGTCGCGCTTCTGGATCCCGTCCGTCGGATCGATTCCCTTGGTGTCTTCGATGATGTCGACTTCCCGGACATCCTTCGAGCTGTCGGTCTCGAACCACTTCTTGTTGAGCGAGACGAGATTGACGGCACTGGCCTCGGCCTTCAGCTTCTCGAATTCCTCGGTCGGCATCTGCATCTTGGCGGCGATTTCGGCGTTGGTCGGGGGACGGCCCACTTCGACCTCGGCCGCTTTCCGGGCCGCCTCGACCTTGCTGGCCTTGCTGCGCACCAGACGGGGAACCCAGTCCATCGTCCGCAGTTCGTCGAGCATGGCCCCCCGGATCCGGGGGACACAGTAGGTTTCGAACTTGACCCCGCGGCCCAGATCGAACGCCTCGATGGCATCCATCAGGCCGAACACGCCGGCCGAGATCAGGTCATTCAGATCGACCCCGTCGGGCAACTTCTGCCAGACCCGTTCGGCATTGAAACGGACCAGGGGCAGGTAACGTTCAATCAGCAGGTTGCGCAGATCCTTGTTGGACTGATCCTGCTTGAACTCACGCCAGACTTCGGCGATGTCGCGTTCGACCTTCGTGACCATTGATTCCTCCATGATGTCCGGCAGTTGCTGTGAAGGGATCCCGGGATGACGGGGCCGTTCCTGGTCTCGGGGAGTCGCGTCCTGCGGCCCTGATCGAAACCAACCACCGGAAGTGTTATCGGTCGTTGAACTCGGGAGATTGAGAGAATCCTGCCTAACCGGAAAAGTCTTCCAGAAGGCCGTAACAGGGGGGCGGGGGTGTCACACCACGGAGGGTGCGACGGAGGGGACGTGCAGCGAGGGGAAGGAGAGAGAGGAAGGAGAGAGGGGGTCTGCCTGCACCGTGGAGGCCAACCGGTGGGCGATCTGGTCGATCGCCCGGGCGGCCCTGGAGCGGGAAGACGTGGTTCCCGGCGGAGCGGGAGAGAGAACCGCCTGGGAGGCGGCCTGGTCGAAGGGGATGTAGCCGACGCCGGTCACCCGTGTCTCCCCGTCACACCGGGCACCCTGCTGGATGCGGGCCAGAATGCCGTGGGCCTGCTCGGGAGAGTCGGCCTGATTGATGATCAGCCGCAGGGTGTGCGGCCGGGGGGCGCCCGGCAGCCGCCGCAGCAGCGCGAGTGTCTCCGGGACCACCTGGGGTTCGGGCGAGGCCACCAGGCAGAGGGCGTCGGCCTGCTGCGCCAGCGTCCAGCGCGACGCGGCGCTGTCGCCTGCGGAGTCCGATCCGGCGTCGATCACGAGGAAGTCACACTGGGCTTCCAGGTCCAGCAGTTGTTCGAGGAAGTCAGCCCGCCGGTGGCGTGAGCAATCGGCCACGTGGACCAGATCCTGCGCCCCGGCGATCGACCGCAAGCCTCCCGGGCCGTGCTGGATGATCTCGGACAACGTGCGGTGACCCGCCAGCACGTCGGCCAGCTGGCCCGCCGGACTCCCCGTCCAGCGAGAGATGCCATCGCGGGTCCCTTCTTCCATCAGGCAGACCGCATGCCCCTGGTGACACATCGCGAGGGACAGGTGACGTGCCAGGAAACTGGTTCCGGCACCGGTCTGGCCGCTGGCCAGCGCCACCGAACGACAGCGGCGCAGTGGCAGTCCGGGATTGGACACCGGCTCCTGGCGGGAACCAGCGCGCCGGTGGGTGGAGAATTCTCCCAGGGTGTCGCGGGAGAGCAGGTCGGAAATCATTCAGGAGCTCGAAACGGGTCGGAAAGAGGGTCTTCACGCAACACCAGGCGCGCCAGCCGCCGGGCGTTCGCATGTTCCAGGTCGTCGGGAATCTGCGATCCCATGCTGAGGTAGCTGAGCGGCAGAGCCATCTCCCGGGCCAGTGAGGGAATCCATCCCAGGCCCGGCAGTTCATCCAGCTTCGTCAGCAGCAGGCGATTCGCCCCCAGGTCCAGGAATGGTTGCGCCACGGCACGCAGCGACCGCGCGGGGGACGTGGGGGAGAGCACCAGGTGAATTTCATGCGGTTGGGCGGCATCGAGCTGATCGCGCAGCGCCTTCCCATGCGGAGGGTGTCGTGGATTGCGGCCCGCCGTATCGAGCAGCACCACCTCGGCCGTCGCGCACTTCCGCAGGGCCCGGTCGAGTTCGACCGATGTCTGCACGGTGTGGTGCGGCAGGTCGTGCATCCCGGACAATTCAACCGCCGAGGGACCGCGCGGCCCCTCGATTGACGCCAGCGAGATCACGGCGACCTGTCGGCCCGCCGCCTGCAGATTGGCCGCGAGTTTCGCCAGCGTGGTGGTCTTGCCGGCACCACTGGGGCCGACCAGGGCCACCACGGTTCGCTCACCGCGGCGCACCCCGATGGGCGGGGCACACGACAGAGTGTTTTGCAGTGCGGCCCTCAGGCAGGGGAGCGCCCGTTCGAAACCAACGCCTGCGGGCAACTGGGAATGCACCGCTTCTTCGAGAGCCGCGATCAGCTCGTCGTCCAGGTCGAGGGCCTGCAGGCGGCTGCGGAGATCGGCAGTGGTGATTGCGGGGGGGGCCGGCGGGCGCCCCGCCGACAGGGCCGCCAGGCGGTTCTGCAGCTCGGCTACCTGCCGTTCGAGTTGCGCTTGCCGATCGACTCCCGTCGTGGCGGGGGTGACTGGCGGTGACTGGTGAGGGGCCGCGTGCGTCGGCATCGCCGCGGGAGAGCCCAGGCGGGAGGTGATCGGGCTCCCCGGAGTGCGTACCGCGGGATGGGCCGGTCCGCCGGGCTGGGGGTTCGTGCCGGGCTTCACATCCCCTGGCAAGTGACTGCCATGCTCGACTTCGTAGGTCGCGTCGATTCCGGGCAGCGGGTTCCGCCACAGGAACCGTGTGGGGGCTTGTGCATCGAGGGCGGCGGTCACACAGACCTGCCGGGCCTGACGTCGCCAGAACTGCCACTTCTGCGGCAGGATCTCGCGGGTTTCCAGAATCAGCGCCTCCGGACCCAATTCACGCCGGACCTGTTCCAGCGCCAGCGGCAGACTGGGCGCGGTGAAGGTCTTGACGGAGGTGGGACGAGAACCGGCGGGCATGCGAACCTGAACGGGGGGCAGACGAGGGGACGGGGTCGGGGGAGTGTGGAAGAAAAAAAGCTGTCGGGACTTACGCGTTCCGCAGGGAAGAGACATCGCTGGTGAGCTCGGATTCCAGCTCGACCTGCCCGCACGCCTCCACCCGTGTTTCGCGGGTGATTTCGGCGGTCGACAGGATCACGAGGGTGGGAAGCGTCGACTCGGTCAATTCTTTCAACGGAGCCCGCAGATCCACGGTGGTCAGCACCACGGCGGGACGTTCCGCCTGGGTCAGTCCGTCGGACTGGGCGGCGAGGGCCGAGAGCAGTTGTTCCACCAGTCGGGGAGGCAGCCGCGATTCGAGTCCCTGGTCGCTGGGACGCAGGCCGCGAATGAGGGTCGACTCGAGTCCCGCTTCCAGGGTGATCACCCGCAGCAGACGTTGTTCATCGCGGTGTTGCTGGCAGATCGTGCGGGCCAACGCCTGGCGGACCCGTTCGGTCTGGCGCCAGACCTCTTCGCCCCGGCCGGCACAGTCTCCCAACGTTTCGAGAATGGTCTCGAGATTGCGGATGGGGACCCGTTCGTGCAGCAGACGGCACAACACCTGGTGCAGATGGCCGGCACTGAAGACCGACGGCACCAGTTCTTCCACGAGCCGCGGGGCCCGTTGCTTCAGCGCCTCGAGCAACTGGTAGACCTGTTGCCGCGAGAGCAACTCGGCACAATGACCCCGCACGACATCGGCGAAGTGCAGCGCGATGACTCCGGCGGCATCGAGCGTGCGGTAGCCCAGCACCTCGGCCCGGTCTCGCTGCGACGCCTCGATCCAGACTCCGGGGCGTCCCTCGACCGGATCGAAAGTGGCGACTCCCGGCAGGGGGGCCAGCACGTCGGCGGTCTCGATCGCCAGAATTCCGGCGGGGTGCACTTCGCCCCAGGCGACGGGCACGTCGTGGATCCGGATCTGATAGCGGCGGGCATCGAGCCGGAGGTTGTCTTTCATCTTCACCCTGGGAAGCAGGGTTCCCATTTCCTGGGCGAAGTCCCCGCGGACGCGGGCAACGCGGTCGGGCAGGTCGCCCCCCTGGCCCGGGTCGATGAGGGGAATCAGTCCGAACCCCAGTTCGAGTTCGAGAGGCTCGACGAAGAGCCGGTCTTCGGGGCCCGTCGGGCGGGAGGGGGTTGGTCCAGCCGCGGTGGCGGGAAGAGTCCCCGGGGCACCGGCGGCCGCCAGCGCGGGTTCGGCGGGGGTTTGGGAAAGCCGCCACGCGATCAACGCCAAGCCGCCAGCCAGGGTGAGCAGGGGAAGACGGGGGAGCCCTGTGAACGACAATCCAACCAGCAGCACGGCCGCGGCGATCAGTGCTTCGGGCTTCACGAACAACTGCCCCACGATTTGGCCGGGCAGGTCGGAGTCGCTGGAATTGCGGGTGGTCAACAGGCCGGCGGCCAGCGAGATGAGAAACGCCGGCAGCTGGGTGACCAGCCCATCGCCGATGGTAAGCTTTGTGAACAGTTCGGCGGCATCGATGACGGGCAAGCCGTTCTCGATGATGCCCATATACATCCCGCCAATGATGTTGATGGCGGTGATGGCGAGGCTGGCGAGGGCATCGCCCCGCACGAATTTGCCCGCCCCATCCATCGCTCCATAGAAGTCGGCCTGCAGGGTGAGCTGTTCCCGGCGTTGGCGCGCGGTCTCGGGGGTGATGGCACCCGCCTGCAGGTCGGCGTCAATCGCCATCTGCCGTCCCGGAAGCCCATCGAGGGCAAAACGGGCGGCCACCTCACTGATGCGCGAGGCTCCCTGGTTGATCACCAGGAACTGCACGATCAGCAGGATCAGGAAGAGGATCAGCCCAACCGCCAACTGGCCTCCGGCGACAAACTCGCCGAACATCAGGATCACCTGGCCAGCCGCGGTGGGACCTTCGACCGCGGCCTGGGTGAGAATGAGGCGGGTCGACGCGATGTTCAACACCAGCCGCATCAGCGTGGTTCCCAGCAGGATCGTGGGAAACGCACTGAAATCGAGCGGCCGGCGGACGTACAGGGTCGTCAGCAGAATCACCACGGCGGTGGTGATATTGGCGGCCAGAAAGAGGTCGAGCAGTCCCGGGGGCAGCGGTACGACGACCACCACCACGGCAAGGATCAACAGCACGGGGACCAGCAGCCCGTGCCGGGCCGGGGTGGTCGCAGTGCGCAGCGGATCGATGGCCGCAGAAGGCATCCATGCCTCCGCCGGTGTGAAAACCGGGGCGAACGGGAGTGGAACGGGACGGGTAGTGAGAGAGAGGACTGGTATCAGACCCATCGCGGACCCTCCGGCGCATCCCCGGGGAGGGGAGCGACCGGTGAGTCTTGTCTCAGGCGTGGTGCCGATCACAGACAGGGGGGCGGGTTGATATTCGAAGCGGACGGGCGTGTCCAGATCGATTGTGAAGACTTGAGAGAAAAAACGGGCCGCCCTGTATTTTTTGCGAAATGATTTGGGGATCCACGAAAGCTGGGAGATTCCGGCGGCAACCTCGGCCGGTGTGAGGGAAACGGGGAGGTGGCGGCAATTGGGGAAAGCTCGCCAGGGGGGGCGACCCGGGAAGGGGAGTGAGGGGAACTGGCCGCAGTCAGCGCATCAAATTGTCTGCGCCAAGCCATGCGCTTCCTCCGGTCGGGTTCGCTGTCCGTGGGAAAGAAGTTGGCCAGCCGGAGACGATCTGCTTCCGTTGTTGCATTCCCATGGCCGAATGATGATCATCCGCATCCATCCGACGACAGATTCTGGCGGAGACACCATGGCGATTCTGAAAGGCGGAATACCGATCTCAACACTTGAGCAGTGGGAGCGTTTGGGCGGACCAAAGCGGGCCGACCACTGGCGCGAAGGGCGCAGCGCGATGGAGACCGCCAGGGCTTGGCTGGCTGCCGGTGAACGGATGCCCGGCGAAGTCGTGGCGGCGCTGGAGTCTGAGTTTGGCGCGATCCGGACGTGGCAAGGCGAGCCGGAGGTCTGCCTTCCTTTCGACGGCTTCTCCGGTGAACCAAGAAACAGTGATCTCGTGGTCGACGTGACCGACGATCAGGGGAGCTACCTCCTCGCGGTCGAGGCGAAGGCCGATGAGGAATTCGGCGAGACCACCGCCACGACGCTGGCGGACGCGATGGACCGGTTACTCCAGAATCCCCGTTCGAATGGAGTCCGTCGGGTTCAGCAGTTGGCGACGGCCATCCTTGGTCCGCGGCAAAAGAAAGAAGTCGCGTTGAAGGACATCCGTTATCAGTTGCTGACCGCGACCGCGGGAGCCATTTGTGAAGCAGAACGCCGCCAGGTCGGTCGCGTGGTCCTGTTGATTCAGGAGTTCGTCACCGACAAGACAGACGACAGCAAGCATCTTGCGAATGCCGTGGACCTGGACCGATTCGTTCATCGTGCCTCGCATGGCAGTGTCGCCACTGTGCCTTGCGGACGAATTGTTGGTCCTCTGGTCTTGCCCGGGCAGCCGCTTTTCTCGAGTGCCCCCCGCTTCTACGTGGGGAAGGTCTCGCGGAACATTCGCACGCAGTGAGTTCCTGTCCCGGGGCAAGCTCTCCCCTCTGCGCCCCCCTCACAGCGCCTTCAAGTCGCTTGCGGTGGATGGAGCGCAACTCCGCACGCCCCCTTCGTGACGCATTCTTTAAGGTTTTTGGGAGAGGGTGCTGAGCCTGCGCTGCCCCCACGGAATTCATCAAGCGGGATGCGTTTGCTCCCAATAAAAAAAGCCAGGCACTCCGGGGTCACATGACCGCCGGAGTGCCTGGTCCATCCGCCACAGATGGTGCCTCGTCACGGGCGACACTCCCGTGCCAGGGCCTTTCCTTGCCTCAAATCTCGTGATGTGTATCCAGGGTGCCAGGGCCAGGTTCACCAGTCACACGGGGTGAATGGGGGGGCGTCCTGTTGGCCTGTCCGCTCCAGACTCCCTTCCGAACCAGGCCGCATCCGGAAGGTCGTTGCTCGTTGTCTCTGCCGCCAGTCAGGGTTTTGCCTTGGGGGCAACCACCTTGGCGATCACCCGGCAGGTGACCGGTTCGGGCTGTCCCTCGATCTGCACTTCCACCACTTCGTCCACCAAGCCTTCGGCCGTGGGGGCCGTGAGCGACAGAGGAACGATCTGGATCGGTTTCGCCTCGGCCGACAGCTTCGCCGCGATCCGCTCTCCCAGATTGGCGTTGCGGACCGCCGACACCGTGAACGGCTTCCGGCCGCGGATCACCACGTTTTTGGACCCCTGTGCTCCGGGAGCGAGAATTCCAAAATCCACCACTGTCGGATTGATGTTGAAGTCGCTCTCGACGCGGCCATCGACCAGCACCGGGATTTGCGGATTGGCCGCATCGTCGGTGATGAGCGTCACCTGCTCCCGCAAGACTCCCAGAGGGGCGTCGGGCTTGAGATTCACTTCCAGTTCGTAGTTCACCCGGTTGTTCGCCCGGCCGGTTTCCTTCAAGGCCACTTCGAGGTGGGGACTCTTGTTGATCACCTCGCGGATCTTCCAGTCTTCGCGGCCGGCGTACGCAATGGCCACCTTGCGGCTGGCTCCCGTACCCCGAGGTACCGCCTGAAAGTCGACCCCGCCCGGGTTGAGCACCACGTCGGTGCGGATGTAGGCCTGGATCGGAATGCGGACTTCGGCGAACAACGGCTTGTCGAACACCACCACGACGCTCGAGGTCTTGAGGTTGGTGAACTTGCGGGTGTCCATCGTGATTTCGATCTCGGCCTTTTCGCGGCTGGCCAGAGTCTCTTTCGAAGGACGCACCGCCGTACAGCCGCACGTGGTCGTGATCTGCTGGATGTGCACTTCCTCCTGATAGAGGTTGGTGATCTCGATCCGGTACTTCGCATCCGCACCGCGAGCGACGACACCGAAGTCATGCTCGAGGGCGCTGAACATCTTGTCGGCCCAGGGATAACGCGGCTTCTCCGCCGGCGCCTGTTGGGCGAAACCGGTCCGGTTCATGCACAGCGTCACCATCAGAAAGATGGCGGGAAGCAGGGGGCGTGTCATGCGCGGACAATCTCACAACCGAAGGAACTCGGGGATCCCGTACGGGATGGCTGTGACAAGTTCCAGGACGGCAGGCAGCCGTCGTGGCGGGCTGGTGATCGAACCCACTGGTGATCGAACCCAGTCGGGCGGAAGGCCTGTCGAACCCCCGCACAATCGAGTCTAGCTGATGAGGGGCGCAGGGAAGTCGCGTGGGGAAAAAATGCCAGAATTCGGCCGCGCGACCCTGCCGGTCTTGCCTGACGATCGCAGCAGGAAAACTGTGCCCGCCATACCGGGTGGGAGGGGGTTCCAGGCGATCCCTTCGGCACCGTTGTTCCACGGCGCAACCGACTCAGGCCGACGCTGGGGACCAGCCGTGGCGCGTGCGGCATCCGCCGTCACTCGGCGGCGGGATTCCCGGGAGCGGCCTGCGGCGGAGTCGGCACGGGGCGCTGATACGTCGCGGTCTGCACCCAGACCACCGAAATCACAATGCCCACCAGGGCGAGCACCTGCCGGGCCGAGATCTCCTCGGCATCCCACCAGCCCCACAGCAGCGCTCCGATGGGAACGAGGTTGGTCGACATCCCGGCGAACAGCGGCCCCTCGAGCTGGATCATCGTGTTGAACCAGTAGGTGGCCAGGCCGGTTCCCACGGTTCCCAACAGCCCCAGGCAACCGACCGCCAGCCACCAGTCACGGGGTGACTCGCAGGGGGGATTCGTCTGGGTCAGCGACAGCGGAAAGAGAATGGCCGAGGTAACCAGCATGATCAGAAAGGTGAGGCCGAGCGAGCCAGTCTGCGACAACTGGCGTCGAATCACGAGGTTGGCGGCCGAGTAGCAGGCTGGAACCGTACAGGCCAGCAGCAGATCCGAAAGGGGAATCGCGCGGCGCAGACCATCCAGCAGCAGCACCCCCAGGCAGAGGAAGGCGGTGCAGACCCCCACCAATTGCGGGGTGGTCGGATAGACCCTCAGAAAAACGGCCGAGAAGATCAGCGTGATCAACGGCACGAGACTGACCGCGAGGGCGACGAAGGCGCTTCCCTGCCGGCCGACAATCTCGGGTTGGATCACATACGGCCAACCGCACCCCAGCAGGCAGACCACCGCCAGCCAGCGGGCCTGCTGGGCCGAGAGCCGCGGCCAGGCCTTGCGGCGCCAGCACAGGTAGGCCAGCACAAGGCCCCCCCCCACCACCCGCCAGGCGGCGACCGTGATGGGATGAAAGCCGATCACCGCCTTCTTCATCAGCAAAAAACTGACGCTCCAGACGAGGCAGCAGCCGGCAAACAACAGGTAGGGCATCGAGGCTCCGCAAAGACAAAGGGAACCGCCGGTCACCAGGACCGACGATTCCCTGTTGTAGAGAGTTGCGGGCGGGAAGAGAACCAGCCGGGGGGGCTACTTCCGGGGGCGCGAGGCCTGGGCCAGGATGATGGGCTCGAGAGCGGGGCCCTCGGTGTCTTTCTTCTTGCGGGCGACCCATTCTCCCTGGGGACGACTCGTGGGCTTGCGGGCGGCCACCCACACTCCCTTGGGCCGGTCCGAACTGCGGCGGGGTGCCTGGGCGACCTCGTCTTCAGTGAACGATTGCAGGCGGGACGGGGCCCGCGAGGGGGCGCGCCCCTGGTCTTGTTTCCCCTTCGAACCGTTGATTTCGTCGTCACTATCGTCGGTGAAGGTCTTGGGACGCTTGTCCGACTTTTCGGCAGGGGCCTTGGTCGAGTCCCGCGGCACGATGGCGGTCTTTTCCCCCAGGTCATCTCCGGCGGGAGTGGGCTGCAGACCGGCCGAGGCGGTCCCCGAGCGGTCGGTCGTGCTGGCCGCCTGGCAGTTGTCCACCACCGGGCTCGCGAAGGCGTAGGCATTCCCCACCGGAACCGTCTTGAAGACGGTCACCGGCTGACGGAGAGTCACGTTCTGGCAGACCATACGCATCTTGGTGACCGCCACTTGGCGGCGGGTGGTGACGGGCACAATCCGCGCGACCGTGCGATTGACGGTTCGCGTACCGCGCACCGCCACCTGCCGGGTCACCGGAATCTGCTGTGTGACGACGTTCGGTTCCCAGCACTGCCGAGTGACATGATCGGGAGTGAACGCCATCCGCAGCGAATAGGCGGCGCGGTTGAATGCACCGAATACGTCGGGGCGGTTGTCGTAGTCGCAGGGGGCCATCTTGGGACGACATTCGGTCTGGGTGACCCAGCGGCCGCAGTCTTTCTGCACGGTGCGGCATTCGGTCACGGTCTGGTACGACACCGTGGGAATCTGCACCGCCTGGTTCTCGCACACCCGGCGATACTCGGTCACTTCGCGGTCTTCGTACTCGGTGTAGTATTCGGGGCGCTGCACCACCCGCTGCACCTCCCGGTATTCCGTCACGGGAACCGTCCGATAGCACTGCTGGACGGGAGGTGGACAAGGGGGAGGGCACGGACGACAGCACGGATCGAACAGGAACTGTGCAGCCGCGGGAGTGGACAGACCACCCACCAGCAGCAGACTGGCGCAGGCCAGCCACCTGGGGAGAGGGGAGGGCATGGGTCAGACCTCTCGGGAAAGGAAGACGCGAAGGGAACGGGAAGCGAAGGACGTTCTTTCGGGCCGGTCGCGGGCGGGATTCCGTAACCTTGCTCGTGAAGACCACGAGTGCTGACGAAAGAAGGAAAGGTCCCTCGTTCGGGAGAGGGGGGCGATGTACCCGAAAATCCAGAATTTCGTCAAGATGAAACGCGAAAATGCCGAAGGGTTCCTCCCCGGTATGCAAGCTGGGAGACCTGCGTAAAACACGCCGTGTTGGGCGGGACAATTGCGGTGGATTGCGCAGGGCGTCCCCCGGCACTCCGACCGGCGTGCCCCCCCCTCAAACCCCGGCCGATTCAACCCCGGGACCGATTCGACGCAGTGGCGACGACCGATATGTTCGGGTAGACTCCAATTTGAGATTCGCACGCCCGGGAGTACGCCAGAAGCATGATCCGTCTTGGGGGAAACAACGCCCGGTTCGGCACCCACGGCTCCCGTCGCGAAGCGCTGCGACTGGGGGGGTTGGGAGCGTTCGGTCTGGGTCTCGACCACCTGCTTCACTGGCAGTCCGCCAGCGGTGCCCCCGCCGAGGCGTCTGGCCTGTCGGACGCCCCCGGATTCGGCCGGGCCAAGTCGTGCATTCTGCTGTTCCCGTACGGCTCGCCTCCCCAGCACGAGACCTTCGATCCCAAGCCCCAGGCACCGGTCGAGATTCGGGGTGAGCTGGGAGCCATTCCCACCTCCGCCCCGGGCATTTCGATCTGCGATCACCTCCCCCGGGTCGCACAAATCATGGACCGCGTGACGGTGGTCCGCTCGGTCACCCATCCTTATCCGCTGCACTGCGTCTGTTATTCGACCAGTGGGATCCCCGAGTACGATGTGTCGCTGGAGACCCGCCCGCGGGATGTGCGGCAATGGCCTTTTCTGGGCTCGGTCGTTGGCTATGCCCGCGAGGCCCAGGCCCGTGCGGGACAGGGGCCCGGCGTTCCCCCCGACATGCCCAACAACGTCGGGTTGCCCTGGCTCCTCAATTCGAAGTCCGACATTGTCCCCCTGGCCGGTCCGTATGCCGCCTTTCTGGGGCAGCACTACGATCCGTTCTGGCCCACTTACAACGGGCCGGGAACGCGGGTGGGCCCCAAACTGGCCGACGGTCAGGTCAAATCGGTGCTCGATCCGTACGCCGGCTGCACGCCCGAAGGGCGGTTTGTGTTGTCGGAGACCGGCTCGGCGGCCGAGGCCCCCTCCCCCGACCGGTTGAAATCGCGCCGGCGGCTGCTGGATCAGTTCGACGAGGTGCGGCAGGGGCTCGACCTCGATAGTCGCCCGGGGGACAGTCGCCTGGGGACCTACGACCGGCACCGCCAGAAGGCGTGGTCGCTGCTGACCTCCGACCGGTTGCGCGGGGCGCTGGATCTGTCGCGGGAATCGACCGCGATGAGAGAGCGTTACGGCATGACGCTGTTTGGACAGAGCTGTCTCGCCGCCCGGCGGCTGGTCGAGGCGGGCTGCCCGTTCATCACCGTGTTCTGGGACGCCTACGAGATCTTCGCCGGCTGCGCCTGGGACACCCACGCCAATCACTTTCCGCGACTCAAAGAGTATCTGCTGCCGGGGATGGACCTCGCCTACTCGGCCCTGCTGCTCGATCTGGAGGAGCGCGGGCTGCTCTCCGAGACGCTGGTGCTCTGGATGAGCGAGCATGGCCGCACTCCGCAGATCGACTCGAAACCGATCGGGGCCGGCCGACACCATTGGTCGCAGGCCTATTCGGTTGCCCTGGCCGGCGGGGGAACGGCCGGGGGGCGGGTCGTGGGCAGCACCGATCCCCACGGGGGTGAAGTCGCCGACACGCCGGTCTCTCCCAAAGATCTGCTCGCCACGACCATGCACCTGCTGGGGATCGATCCGCACCTGACGGTTCCGGGGATCGATGGCCGTCCCCTTCCCGTGGCGGGGACGGGAGTGGTTCGCTCCGAGGTCTTCGCCTGACGGGCGGACGGAGCGGCGGGCGGGTGCGGCGGCGGTCTTTCCACTGGCTCTGGCGACTTGGGTCTGGTTCATGTCTGTCTACCTGCTGGCCACGCTCGATACCAAGGGACGCGAAGCCGGCTTCGTGCGCGACCGGTTGCGCGAGCTGGGGGTGGCGGTTGTGCTGGTCGATGTCGGCTCGGCGGGTGAACCCTTTCTTCCAGCCGACATCTCCCGCGAACAGGTCTTCGCCGCCGCGGAAGCGACACTCCCCCCGGCGGGCAGTTCGTCCGATCGCGGTACGGCGGTCGCCGCCGCCGCCGCGGGGGCCCGCGCGCTGCTCGAGCGCGAGTTCGCGGCCGGTCGGGTCTCGGGGGTCCTGGGGCTGGGAGGGTCGGCCGGCACCACCATCGCGACGGCCGCCATGCGGGCCCTGCCATTGGGTGTCCCGAAAGTTATGGTCTGCACCCTGGCCTCGGGTCAGGTGCGTCCCTGGGTGGGAGACAAAGACCTCTTCATGCTGAACCCGGTGGTCGACCTGGTGGGGCTCAACCGCATCAGCCGACCCGTGCTCGATCAGGCCGCCCGGGCCATGGCCGGACTGGTCTCGCTGCCCCCCGCCGCCCCTCCGGCAACCTCCGCCCACGGCACCACCAACCCGCAGGCCGATCGCCCGCTGATTGCCGCCACCATGTTTGGCGTCACCACCCCCTGTGTCTCGGCGGCCCGGCAGATGCTCGAAGAGGCGGGTTACGAGGTGCTGATCTTCCACGCCACGGGAAATGGGGGTCAGGCGATGGAAACCCTCATTGCCGACGGACTCGTGGCTGGCGTGCTCGACATCACCACCACCGAACTGGCCGATGAACTGGTGGGGGGCATTCTCTCGGCGGGACCAGACCGGCTGACCGCCGCGGGTCGCCGGGGCATTCCCCAGGTCATCTCGGTCGGTGCCCTCGACATGGTCAACTTCGGACCGCTCGACACCGTCCCGGCCCAGTTCCGCGACCGCCACTTCCATCGCCACAACCCCACCGTCACGCTGATGCGGACGACGCCCGCAGAAAACCGGCAACTGGGGCGTGAGATTGGCGCCAAAGCGGCCAACGCCCGGGGGCCGACCTGCCTGCTGCTGCCGCGACGCGGAGTCTCGGCCATCGACAACGCAGGCCAGCCGTTTGAAGATCGCGAGGCCCGCGCCAGTCTGTTCGCGGGTCTCCGTGAGACGGCGGGAGCTGTTCCGATCGAAGAACTGGATTGCCACATCAACGACCCCGAGTTTGCCCAGGCCGCCGTGGCGCGGTTGCTTGAGCTGCTGCGGCGACCCCCTCCGGCTTCTGCCTGAGTGGCCCCCTGTCATCTGTCCTCATCCCTGCGCGACTGGTCTTCCGTGCGATGACTGTTTCTCCCGTGAACTGCCGGCCGAACTCCCTCTCTCTGGTCTGCCTCGCTGGACTGGCCGGCCTGCTGCTGACGTCTGCCCCCCTGCACGCCGACGACGCGGCCGAGAATCTCGAGTTCTTCGAGAAGCGGGTCCGGCCGGTGCTGGTCGAAGTCTGTCAGAAGTGTCATGGGGCCACACGGCAGGAGTCGGGGCTGCGGCTCGACTCGCGGCAGGCTCTGGTGAAGGGGGGAGACCGGGGAGCGGCTCTCGATCTGCAGAATCTGCCCGGCAGCCGCCTGCTCGAGGTGATTGGCTACGAAGGGGATCTGCAGATGCCCCCCAAGGGGAAACTCCCCGCCGACCAGATCGCCGCCCTCGCCGAATGGGTCCGGCGCGGTGCCGCGTGGCCCGAGGAAAAAGTCGCCGAGAGCGGCGGCTTCGATCTCGCCGCCCGGCGGTCGCAACAATGGGCCCTGCAGCCACGCCAGCCGACCGCGCCTCCCGCCGTCGAACATGCCGACTGGGTGGCGAATCCCGTCGATCGGTTTGTGGTGGCCGAGCTGGAACGCGCCGGGCTCGCCCCCAATCCCCGCATCGACAAGCGCGGCTGGCTGCGGCGGGTCACGTTCGATCTCGTCGGCCTTCCCCCCACTCTGGCCGAAATCGAAGCGTTCCTCGCAGACCAGACCCCCCAGGCCGAAGAACGGGTGGTCGACCGCCTGTTGGCTTCGGAACGCTACGGCGAACGCTGGGCCCGGCACTGGCTCGATCTGGTCCGGTATGCCGAGACTTCGGGACACGAATTCGATTTTGAAATTCCCCTCGCCTACGAATACCGCGACTATGTGATCCGGGCCCTCAACGCCGATGTGCCGTATGACCAGTTCGTCCGCGAGCATGTGGCGGGTGATCTGTTGCCCGAACCCCGACGGCACCCGACCGGGCAGTTTCTCGAGTCTCCCATCGCCACCGGGTTCTGGTTCCTGGGGGAGTCGAAGCATTCGCCGGTGGATATCCGGGTCGACTCCGCCGAACGGCTCGACAACCAGGTCGATGTCTTCGCCAAGGCGTTTCTCGCCCAGACGGTCGGCTGCGCCCGCTGCCATGATCACAAGTTCGACGCGATCTCGGCCCGCGACTACCACGCCCTATGCGGCTTTTTGCAGAGTTCGCGGATGGCCCTTTCGACGGTTGACCGGCCCGAGCAGCGGCAGGAATTGGGCCGCGCCGCCGACACCTTGCACGCCGAGATCGCCCGCGAGTCGTTGGCCCGGCTGGCCACCCTCGAGCCGGCACGGCTCGCGAACTGGTTGAACGCCACGCTCGACGTGCTGCGCCCCGCGGAGGTCAAGCCGGGGAAGGCTGGGGGCGGAAGCACCCAGGTCTTCGCCGATTTCGAAGGCGAGACCTGGGGGGGCTGGACCACCACCGGAAATGCGTTCGGGGCCCGGCCCAACCGGTTGCCGCTGCCCGACTACCAGGGGAACGTGGGGGCGCTGGGCCAGGGCCTGGTGAATTCGCACTCGGCCCTCGATGCGAAAGGCCAGCGGCGGGCGACCGATGAGCTGACGGGCACCCTCACCTCGCCGGTGTTCACCATCCGGCAACCGTACATCCACTTCCTGGTCGGGGGTGGGGCGCATGCCGGCAAAACCTGCGTGAATCTCAAGCTCGATCCCACAGGCGAGATCGTGCGGACGGTCACCGGGAAGAACAACAATCGCCTCGAATGGACCACGTTGGATGTGCGGCAGTGGGAGGGGAAAGCGGCCCGCATCGAGATTGTGGATGCCGTGACGGGGGGCTGGGGGAACATCGGCTGCGATGAAATCACCTTCAGTCCCTCCCCCCGCCCCGGTCCCGAGGGAGAACGGCTGGAGACGGTCGCCCAAAACCGGGGGCTGGATGCACAGCAACTCGCCGCCTGGGTCGATCTGCTGCGGGACCCCAACCCGCTGGCCGAAGATCACCCGCTCCGTCTCTGGAAACTGTGGGTGGCCCGTTCGGGGCCCCCCTCGGCTGAAGACTGGCAGGCGTTTCTGAAACAACAGGCCGCGGTTCCTCCCGCCGGGGAACCGGCCGACGTACCGGCTCCGTTCGCCCAGTTTACCGAGAGCTTCGACGGCTGGTTTGTGAGTGGCGAGGCGTTCGGGGCACAGCCCCTGCGTCAGCCCACTCTGGCTGCCACTGGCCCGGTGCTGGGAGCCGACCCCCGCCTGGGTCTGGCCCACAGCGGGGCCCGGCTGAAACGGCTGCACGGAACGCTGCGCTCGCCGACGTTCGAAATCCCGCAGGCCCGCATTCTCTACCGCGTGGCCGGGCAGGGGGCCCGCCTGCGTCTGGTGATCGACCAGTTCCAGCAGATTCGTTACCCCATCTACGGCGGTCTCGAAGTCGGTTTGAATTCCCCCCAGGAACTGCGCTGGATCGCCCAGGATGTCAGCAAATGGGTCGGGCACACCGCCTATATCGAACTGCTCGATGAGGGGGATGGATTCTTCGCCCTCGAGCAGGTCCGGTTCAGCGACACCGACAGCCCGCCCGTGGGCTCCTCCAGCGCAATCCCGCCCCCCGGCCTCGTGCAGGACCTGGCCCGGCTGCCGGTCGAGCAGGGGGCCGCTGGATTGGTGCGGGCACTCTGCACCGGCTGGCGCGAGGCCGCCGCGCAGGCGAGAGATGCCGGGACATCGCCGGCTGCGGCTGCCCCATCTCCCACACTGGTTGCCTGGGGATTGCGGAATGTCAGCGAGCCGAACGGGTGGCTGGCGGCGCTGGGGCCCGAACCGGCTGCGTGGCAAGACCGCCTGCGGCAGTGGGCCGACCGTCAACAAGAGTTGGAGGCCTCGGTGCAGTATGGCCGGCGGGCGATTGGCCTGGTCGACGGCAGCCCGCTCAACGAGCGGCTGCACCCCCGGGGAAACCCCAACCGCTTCGCCGACGAGGTTCCCCGCCGGTTCCTCGAGTCTCTGGGGGGCACCGAGGGTGAGTACGGGCCGGGGAGTGGTCGGCTCGAACTCGCGCGGCGGCTGGTCGATCCGGCCAATCCCCTCACGAGCCGGGTGATTGTGAACCGCATCTGGAAGCATCACTTCGGCGAGGGGCTGGTCCGCACCGTCGACGACTTCGGCAACATGGGCCAACCTCCCACCCACCCGGCGCTGCTCGACTGGCTGGCCAATGAATTCATCCGGCAGGGCTGGTCGCTGAAGTCGCTGCACCGGTTGCTGGTGCTGTCGCGCACCTACGCCCTCACCAGCGATCCTGCTGACTCTGCGACCGAAGAGGCCGATCCGCTGAACAAGCTGCTGCACCGGGCCCACCTGCGGCGGCTGGAGGGAGAGACGATTCGCGATGCCATGCTCGCGGTCTCGGGCCGGCTCGACACACGCATGTACGGACCGGGCGTGATGCCTCATCTGACCCCCTTCATGATCGGCCGGGGACGACCCGGTTCGTCGGGCCCGCTTGATGGGGATGGCCGCCGGAGTGTCTACCTGGCGGTCCGCCGGAACTTCCTCAACCCGCTGTTTCAGGCATTTGACTCACCGGTCCCCTTCACCACGATCGGGCGGCGTTCGGTGTCGAATGTCCCCGCCCAGGCACTGGCGATGCTGAACAATCCGCTGGTGGTGCAGCAGGCCGAGTTGTGGGCCCGGCGGGCCCTGGCCGAGCGGTCGGATGAGGTCTCCCGCATCGAATGGATGTACGAGACCGCCTTCGCCCGCCCCGCCCGGCCCGACGAGATTGCCGCGGCTCGCGAGTTTCTCGCGACCCAGTCGGCCCAGTACGCACCGGACGACCGGCAACGGGGCTGGACAGACCTCGCGCACGTGCTGTTCAATGTCAAAGAGTTCGTCTGGATTCCCTGACCCAGTCCGCCACGTCTCTTCCTGAGTGGTCACGATGTCTCCTCCCCCGCACGGTCTGCCTGCGTCGGCCGCCACGCACTCCCGGCGGGAGTGGCTGCGCGCGGGGGGACTGACCACCTTCGGGTTGTCGCTGCCCCAGTTGTGGGCGGGTCAGCAGCGGGCGGCGGCGGCTCCAGCGGGTGAACTGGCCCAGAAGGGGACAGCCACCTTCGGGCGGGCCAAGCGGTGCCTGGTGCTGTTCATGTTTGGCGCTCCCGCGCACCAGGATCTGTGGGATCTCAAGCCCCACGCCCCCAGTGCCGTGCGGGGAGAATTCCAGCCCATCCCCTCGGTCGTTCCCGATCTGTTCGTGGGAGAGCATCTGCCCCGGCTGGCGCAGCGGACCGACCGCTTCGCCCAGATCCGGTCGGTCACCCATCCCGACAACACCCATACGGTGGCGATGCACTACATGCTGACGGGACGCCGGCACCTGCGCCCCGCCACCAATCCGCAGAACGCCCCCGACGATTTCCCCTGCTTCGGGGCGGTGGCGCAGCATCTCGCCCGCCGGGGGGACTGGCGCCCGGGGCAGGCGGCGCTGGGGGCCCATCTGCCCGCGGCGGTCAGTCTCAACGCCCCGGCCAATCAGGTCTCGGCCAACAACCACATCTTCCCGGGGTTCTTCGCCGGTTTTTTGGGGGGAGGGTTCGATCCGCTGTTCGTTCCCCAGAATGCCAATGCCCCCGGGTTCCAGCCGTTGCCTCCCGTCGAGGCGGCCTCGCGCTTGCAGTCACGCCGGGGCCTGCTGACCAGTCTCGAACACGAACTCTCGGCACTCGAACGGACCCGCCCCGTCCGCGAATTGACCGGCGACTACGCCCGCGCCTTCGAACTGTTGAGCACCCCTCAGGTCCGCGGGGCCTTCGCCCTCGAAGACGAGACTCCCGAAGTGCGGCTCGCGTATGGCCAGACCCCCTTCGGCCAGGGGTGTCTGCTGGCCCGCCGGTTGCTCGAACGGGGTGTGCCGCTGGTCACCGTCAATTGGGAACGGGACGACGCCTACTGGGACACCCACGCCAAGAACTTTATCGACCTGCGCGACAAGCTTTGCCCCAATCTCGACCGCGGCTTCTCGGTGCTGCTCGATGACCTGGCCCAACGCGGGTTGATGGACGACACCCTCATTGTCTGGCTGGGGGAATTCGGCCGGACCCCCCAGATCAACAACGCGGCGGGACGCGACCACTGGGCCCCCTGCAATACCGTGCTGCTGGCCGGGGCGGGAATTCCCGGCGGGGCGGTGTACGGCTCGTCCGATCGCCTGGCCGCCTATCCCGCCTCACACCCCGTTACCCCCGAAGACCTCTCGGCCACCCTCTATCACCTGCTGGGAATTTCCCCCGAGACCACCCTTCGCGATGCGCTCGATCGCCCCTGGCCCCTCAGCCAGGGGGAACCGGTCTGGGGCTTGCTGGGAGCCTGATTTCTGCCCGTTGGTGGGTGTGTGCAGACGCACAGGTCGGGCCGGCTGGGAAGGCTCTCGGCATCACCGCTCGAATTGACCCCCTCCCCCAGTCGACATATAAAACAGTGTCGATCCAAGCGGCTTTCCGGGCGATGGCCCAATGGCTGGCCCGGGGTCGAAGGGTGGTTTTCCTGCGAGTGCGAGGAGCGAAGCGATGTTGCGTGTCTCTGCGGAATCGACCGGGCGGTATTGCGATGGTCTGACGCGTCGCAGCTTCGTGCAGGTGGGGCTGGCGGGAATGGCGTCGGTTGGGTTGCCGACGATTTTGCAGGCCCGTGAGGGGTCGCCCGAGGGGGGCGGCAAGAAGACGTCGGTCATCCTGATCTGGCTGGATGGCGGTCCCGGGCACATGGACATGTACGACATGAAGCCCGAGGCCCCCGCCGAGTATCGGGGGATCTGGAACCCCATTCGCACGAATGTACCGGGGTTTGAGGTGACCGAACTGTTCCCCCTGCAGGCGCAGCGGGCCGACCGGTTTTCGATTGTGCGGTCGCTGTACCACAACAACGGAGACCACTTCGCCGGGGGGCACCTGATGCTGACCGGCCGCGGCGGAGCGAGCGGGGCCGACACCCCGGGGAAGTCTCCCTTCGTAGGAGCGATGGCGACCGCGGCGATTGGCCCGCGTCGCGCGGGGGTCCCCGCCCACTGTGCGGTGCCGTACGCGTCGAGCATCGGCCTGAGGCCCGGCTATTTCGGTGCGAATTACGTGGGGATCCAGCACAATCCGTTCGAGACCGATGGCGATCCGAACTCCCCCGCCTTCCAGGTGCAGAACATCCAGTTGGCGCAGGGGCTGTCGCTCGAACGGCTGCAGGACCGGCAGGGGCTGAGCCAGTTCTTCGACAAGCTGCGCCGCGACACCGACGCCAGGGGAACCCTCGCCGCCATGGACCGCTTCGAGCGCCAGGCGTTTGACCTGGTGACGGGTGAGAACGCCCGGCGGGCGTTCGACATCAATTCGGAAGATCCGCGGTTGCGGGACCGGTACGGCCGGCACTCGTGGGGACAGAGTACCCTGCTGGCCCGCCGCTTGGTCGAGGCGGGCTCGACGTGGGTCACCGTCCACTTTGGCGGTTGGGATCATCACTGGGATTTGAAGGGGGGGATGGAGACGTATCTCCCCATGGTCGACCAGGCGGTGGCGGCGCTGTTTGACGATCTGACATTGCGCGGCTTGTACGACGACGTGCTGGTGGTGCTGTGTGGTGAATTCAGCCGGACGCCCCGCATGAACGACGGCGGCAACGGCGGCCCACCGCTGAGCAAGGGGACCCCGGGGCGCGACCACTGGGGCAATTCGATGTTCTGCCTGCTGGGGGGCGGGGGCGTCCGCGGGGGCCAGATTGTGGGCTCGACGAACCGTCTGGGAGAAACCCCGAAGGACCGCCCGGTCACCCCGGCCGACATCCACCACACGATCTACCGGGTGCTGGGGGTCGACCCCAGCCTGAGCTTCCTCAACCACGCCGGCCGGCCGATTCAGGCCCTGGAACCTGGGGCGCCGATTGAGGAACTGCTGTAGCGGGCCCGTGTCCTTGGCATCGGTTTGGAACGGACGTCGGCCGCATTGTGTGTCCCGCACGGCCTGCCTCCAACGCCTCGGTAAAACGCTGGAGGCCACTCCAATGGGCCGGTTTTCAGACGCCCCTCACGGGCCGGTTTCGGGTGCCCGCTGACAATCCACCCCGCCCGCAACGGCTCCCGCCGACGTCCTGTCAGCAGACGCACCCTCCCGACCGGGAACCTGGGGCCACGACCTGGAAACTGGTCAGGATACGCGGGCGGTCAAAAGTGGTGGGGGATGGCACTTACCACAAGACCCAAGCACCGGTAGTATCCCCAAGGGTATGGGAATATGTACCTGTCCCCTTTTGCGTGCCCCGCCCGCAACGGCTCCCGCCGACGTCCTGTCAGCAGACGCACCCTCCCGACCGGGAACCTGGGGCCACGCCCTGGAAACTGGTCAGGATACGCGGGGGGTCAAAAGTGGTGGGGGATGGCATTACCACAAGACCCAAGCACCGGTAGTATCCCCAAGGGTATGGGAATATGTACCTGTCCCCTTTTGCGTGCCCCATGTCCGGGGTCGAAATTGACACCGACGACCCCGTGTTGGAACGCTGAACAACGGTGGACGACGACGGTTTCCGGCGGCACAGTGGGTCGCTTCCGTCGGCAATAGCCTGCTGATTTTGTCCGCAGAGTCATCGGTGATGAAAAAAAACCGCCGATTCATCACTGAATTCGACGGATTCATCACTTTGTCGTTATCGGGCCTTGTCTTGGTCCTGACAGTTCTGTATCCAAGACCCCGGAGGCACACACAGCGTGTGCAAGCGGGGGGACTACGCCAACAACTGTCGGTGGCGAAGCCCAGACAATTCTTATTGGAGTGACGAAGATGACGCTGCGACAACGATTTTCCGCGCTGCTTGTGCTGGCTTCACTGACGCTGGTCGGTTGCTACCTGCCGGAAGGAACCAAGAAGATTACCGGTGGAACTGGGAAGAGCCTTACAGCCGGCAGCGGCTTGGCGAGTGGGGAGGGAGGCGAGACCGTGATCTCCGCCACGGTCAGTCTCACTCTTGGCGATCAATTGAAGGGGGAAGGTGCTCGCTTGGCGACCGGGAAGGTCGATCTGGTGGATCAGGGGCGGAATGTTCACGTCAACTCTGACATCGAAGTCTCGTTCTACCAAGACGCTCCCATCGAGGACTTCCCGGTGCTGGGCCTCTCGTATTTCGGTAAGTGCACTTACCAGGTCAAGGGGGGCAAGCCCCAGCCGGGTTTTGTTTACGGATTTTTGGCGGCAGTTGAATCCGAGAGCGGTGAAAAGCCATTGAAGCTGCTCGTCATGTCGGTGTTTGATACGAACGATGATTTTGTCTACGGTGCGAATGCCATTTTTGACCACGGCAGCTTTGTGTTTCACAATAAGAACGGACAGCCGGTCAAGTAGTCTGTGATGGTGTTTGTGAGGGTTTGAACCCCGTCGAGCAATGACGGCGCTGATCATCCCGGATGGTCCGCCGTCTGCTCCGACGGTGGTTTTTGCTGGCCCGTGATCTCCCAAGTCGGCCACCTCTGCGGCGGTGTCTGGAGAGTCTTGTATGTTCCCGTTGCTCCGTTCGATTGCGATTGTCCTCATCAACGCTGCTTCAGTGCTGGGTTGGTACTTGATGCTGTCGGGAGCGGTGTGGCTGGTGGCCTATCGCTGGCGGCGCTCGCAATGGAGTCTGCGCAAAATCATCCAACGCTATCCCCGCAGTGGGCAGATTCTGCGGGAGATCGGCTTCTCGATCCTGAGCTGTCTGATCTTCGGCTGTGGCTCCCTGTTCCTCTGGTGGTGTGGGCAAAAGGGATGGAACCAGCTGCATTGGGACTTCCATCGTTATGGTCTCGTCTGGCATCTGGTTTGCCTGGCGCTGACATTCGTGCTGTGGGATACCTGGTTTTACTGGACGCATCGGGCCATGCATTCGCGTATGCTGTTTCGCCTGTTCCATCGGACGCACCATCTGTCGCACAATCCCACCCCGTTCACCGCCTACTCCCTGGACCCGCTGGAAGCCCTTACTTATGCGGTCTTCCTGCCGCTGGTTTGCTTCATTTATCCGATTCATCCCTCGGTCATCGGGGCGTTCATGGTGACTCAATTCGGTGTGAACCTGGTGATTCACAGTGGCTTTGAACTGTTTCCCCGAAAGTTTGCCGAGTCACGGTTCAAGTGGTTGCTCAGCAGTGCGACCAGCCATGTCATGCATCATCGGTATGGATCCGGAAACTACGGCTTTTGTTTTCAGTATTGGGACCGCCTGATGGGAACCTGTCATCCGCAGTACGATGCGCACCTGGCTCGGAATTGTCGGGGCAACACGATCGCTTCGGTCATCCCCATTGAGGCAGAGTCTGGTATGACGGAAGTACACCGTCCGGTCCACTCGTCAGTTTGAGGGGCCGAATGCGGCTGAACAACAAAAGGTGCCAAAAACCTGTGTTTGCGGTCCGACACCTATTGTCCTCCTGGGACCGGGGCGTCGACCGTGGGGCGAACGTGATGGAAGTTGTGTTTATGAGGGTGAATCCAACGCATGTCCCCGCACACATCCCCTTCAGCAATCAGCATGGAAAAAAGGACATCGATCTCTTCCCAGAAGCCCCGGGGATACGACCGGTATGTAGGTCGTGTGCCCTGAGAAAAGGGTTGCCCGTACAATCCCCCGGCGCGACGCGAATCTACCCGCCGGACCGCGGATTTTTTTGGGTGCTTCACGGACACGGACGCATACGACGGTTCGTGGGCTGGTCGGTGGGAGTCGTCCGCGCTGGTCCGCTTGACCCGCGCTCTCTGGCATTGCCTTCTGGGTGCTGGCGTTATCTGAGGGCGTAGACCGGGGGTGGTCGCTGCGCTCGACCCCCGACTACCTTCTGGGACCCCACTGGGGTCGGCCGTGCCGGGAGCGGGCGGTTGCCGCGCGAGACGGTGGGTCTGGGCGCGGGGGGCGTCGGTGACGCTGCCTGACGCCGCATGGTGCCATCTTCCATCAACCGCTCATTGCCGCGTGGCCGGGGCTGCGATGTCGGCTTACGTCGGTGGCCACATGATTCCGACACGTCGATGGACTCGTTGATCGATCAATCGGCCCGACATTTGGTGTGTCAGGCGACGCAGTCGCCGTCCGTTGACCCCGATCGGGGTCACAGAAATGAGCCGGAGGTTGAGCGCAGCGACACTTCCGGTTGCCCGGCCCCAGAGGGGCGCGGCACCCCGAATGGGGTGCGTGAACGCGTGGCCCAGCCGGTTGGGGGAAGGAATTGTTGGCCCGTTGGGCCGGAAGGTGTGGTTATGGAAGCCACCAGGGCCTGCGACCCTGGCTGGGAGAACGGCTGGCCCTTTGGGCCGGACGAAAGACCATTTGGGGCGTCAAGGTCCCAGAGAACTGGGTTGCACATCGAGGGCAGAACGCCCCCCGTTCCCCGGCCCACGCAGTCTCTCCGGCACCTCACCCTGCCCCAGCCACCCCCAAAAACTCCAGCCACACCCCCAGCAGCGCGGGGCCGGGGGTCTCTGTGGGGGGGGAGGGGGGTGGGTCGAAGTCGATCGTCAGCAGGTGGCGGCCGGTGAGGCCGTGGGGGAGGGGGGCGAGGTGGCCGGTGGGGAGGGGTGTGAGGTCGAGGGGGAGGTTGTCGAGGATGACCTGCCGGGGGGGGAGGGTGCAGGCGATGCGGATGCGGACCCGTTCGGCCGGGTCGAGCCGGATGGGGCGCTGGAAGAACCGCTGGGCCCGCCGGGGGACTCCGGGCTCAAGAGGCAGCGGCAGGTCGTAGCGCTGCTGGTTGGCCAGGTCGGGGGGGAGGGGGGGAAGGCAATCCGGTTGGGTGAGGTACCACGGTCCGGCAAGACGAATCGAATGCGGGGGCACGGTGCGTTCGCCGGTTGAGGCGCTTCGGAACAGAGAACGAGTGCCGCGGAAATCGCTGGCATGATGGAAACCGGACAGATATACTCCCTTGCGCCAGGGGCCTCAATGCGCTCAGCGCGTGCCACAGGATGCTGGGGTGGCGGCACTTGGCGACCGCGAGGGATTGTGGTTGGCAGCCTCTCTGCGTTCGCGTGCCTCTCTGCGTTTGTCTGTGCGTCGGGTCAATTGCGCGTTGGGCCAAATCTGATTCTGGCCCATTCTGTTTCGGGCCAATTGCGCTGCGAGCCAGTTGGGTCGACAGTGTTCCTGTTCACTCGCGTCAATCTTGGGTTTGTCCCGAGGATTTGAGCGCCATGTCGTACGAAAATCAGCCCGTGGCCGCGGCGCTCCCCGCCGTTGCGGCCGGTGCTTCCCCCACTGGCGGAGAGACTGTTCCCGCCCGCGCCCCGGCGGCGGCAGCCGGTCGCCGCGTCAGCCTGCGAACCCGCACGCTGATGGGGGTGCAGGTGCTCTCGTGCGGCAGTTATCTGCCCGAACTGGTGGTGACCAACGAAGAGCTGGCCACCCGGTTTGGCTTCGATGCCGACTGGATCACGCAGCGGTCGGGCATTCTCGCCCGCCGGATTGCCCCTCCCGATCAGGCGACCAGCGACCTGTGCGTCGAAGCGGCCCGCAAGGCGATCCGCAACGCCAAGGTCAACCCCCAGGAAATCGACCTGCTGGTGGTGGGAACCTTCACCCCCGACCATGGCATTCCCTCGACCGCCTGCCTCGTGCAGGAACGGCTCGATCTCGATTGCGGGGCCATGGATGTGCAGGCGGCGTGCGCCGGCTTTATGTACGCCCTCGCCACCGCCGCCCAGTACGTCGCGACCGGCAACAGCAAGCTGGCCCTGGTGATTGGCGGCGACTGCAACAGCCGGGTGACCAATCCGCTTGACCAGCGGACCGCCCCCCTCTTCGGCGATGGGGCGGGAGCCGTGCTGCTGGCCGCCGGCGATCAGCAGCAGGGACTGCTCTGCTACCAGCTGGGGGCCGACGGCAGCGGCGGCCCGATGCTCGACCGCAAGAGCGGTGGCTCGCGCCGCCCCCCCAACGTGGCCGACATCGAACAGGGGCTGCATTACCTGCACATGGATGGCCGCAACGTCTTCAAGTGGGCGGTCAACACCGTCACCTCGACCATTCGCCTGGTCCTCGAGAAGAGTGGGCTGGGGGTCGACGATGTCGATCTGTTCGTGCTGCATCAGGCGAACCTGCGGATTATCAACGCGGCCGCCGAGACCCTGGGCATTCCCTCCGACAAACTGTTCGTCAACCTGCAGAAGTACGGGAACACCTCGGGGGGCTCGATTCCCATCGCCCTCGATGAGGCGTGCGAAATGGGACGGATCCGCCGGGGAAGCACCGTGCTGATGTCGGGCTTTGGGGCCGGTCTGACCTGGGGAACCGGGCTGTTCCGCTGGTAGAATCGCGGTCGGCCTCGGCCGGACCCACCGGTTCCACCTTATCAGGTCCGGTCGCCCCCTCTTTCCACCGTCTGACCTCGTCCGGTCTCTTCCTGCTGGTCAGCCTCTTTCCGCCGTCAGTCTTGGGCAGGGGTGACCGGCAACCCTGTCTGCAACCTGCCATCGACGGAGACGCTTCGCCATGCGCCTGGGATTGGTGACCTATATGTGGGGGGCCGAATGGGATCTGCCCACCCTTCTGAAGAACTGTGCCGAGACCGGCTTCGAGGGGGCCGAGTTGCGGACCACCCACAAGCACGGCGTCGAGCTCGCGCTGACGGCGGAAGAACGCCGGGAGGTGCGGAAGCGGTTCGAAGATTCGCCCGTGGTCTTCGTCGGGCCGGGAACCGCCTGCGAGTATCACAGCCCCGACCCGGCGGTGGTGGCGAAGAACATCGAAGAGACCAAGCGGTTTGTCGAGTTGTCGCACGATCTGGGGGGGACGGGGGTCAAAGTGCGGCCCAATGGCTTCGTCAAAGACGAGCCGCGTGAGAAAACGATCGAGCGGATGGGCAAAGCGCTGCGGGTCTGCGGCGAGTTTGCCGAGGGGTATGGGCAGGAGATTCGGGTCGAAGTGCATGGCCCGGGGACCCAGGAACTGCCGGTGATGAAGGCGATTCTCGAAACGGCCGACCATCCCCAGGTGGTCTGCTGCTGGAATTCGAACCCGGGGGAGGTGGTGAATGGTTCGATTGCCCCGGCCCTGGCCGAGGTCGCGCACAAGCTGGGGCAGACGATGCACATCCACGACCTGTACGACAAACAGTATCCGTATCTGGAACTCTTCGGCCTGCTGAAAAAGCAGCAGTACGACGGCTGGATGCTCTCGGAGAGTCCCCCCACCGCCGACCCGGTGCGGGTGATGAAGTACTACCGCATGCTGTTTGACGAATTGGTGGCCCGCGCCTAGGGAGCGGGGGGATTCCCGGTGGGTGCCCGGCGGGTGCCCGGCGGGTGCCCGGCGGCCCTCGTCAGATCGCGTCTCCCAGGGCGAGGGCGATGCCGAGTCCATTGAACAGGGCATGCGCCGCGACGACCCCCAGATAACTGCGGCGCTGGTGGTAGAGCAGGCCCAGGCAGAAGGCCAGGGGGAACAGGGGAATGCCATCGGGTTGGCCCCGCCGCATGTGGACCGCGCTGAACAGCAGGGCGGTGACGGGAATGGTCAGCCAGGCGGGGGCGTGGGCGCTCCAGGTTCCCTGCAGAAAGACCCGGTAGAGCAGCTCTTCGAACAGGGGGGCCAGCACCACCGCCGCCAGCACCACCCAGAAGCCGGTTTCGAGCGAGGGGGTGTCGCGCAGCAGGGCCAGCAGGGGATGGGCGGCATCGCGCGCGTACCAACCCTCGTGCCTCAGCCAGAGGTTCAGTCCCGCCACGGGGGGAAACGCCACGAGGGCGGTGGCCAGGCCGAGTTGCACCTCGACCCACCACGGCTGCGGGTCGACTCCCAGGTCGGACCGCGGCCACCGCCCCGCCAGCCGGGGGAGCAGCAGCAACAGCCCCAGCACCCCCAGCCGGGCGAGGCAACTGGCCTGCACGCCGCGCAGCGGATCGGCCTGACCCCCCGTCAACGCGAACTGCAGCAGCAACACCAGCGCGATCCCCAGCGGCAGCGCCACGCAGGGAATCCAGGTGGGCCACGAGACCGGGGGGACGGGGCGCGGAGGAATGACCGGCTCCTCACGCAGCAGTCGGTTCACCAGCCCGTACCACAGGGTGGCGCTGGAGGTCAGCACCAGAATCAGCAGAATTCGAGTGAGGTCAGAGTTGATCATCGGCGTTCGATCGGGGAGCATACCCCAGCCGGTGCCTCACAGGCTCTCGGCCCTCTGGGCAACCTGCCCGTCACCTTCAGTGTAGCGACGTTTTCCCCACCCCCCCAATGCACACGTTTTCTGTCCGCACTCCCCGGCGTAGCGCGTTCGTGGAGATCACCGAGCAGGTGCAGTCGTACGTGCAGGGGGCGGGAGTAGCCGCGGGGGTGGCGGTGGTGTTTGTGTCGCACACCACAGCGGGCGTGACGATCAACGAGAACGCCGATCCCGATGTGGTGCACGACCTGCTGCTGACTCTCGACCGGCAGTTTCCGAAAGATGCGGCGGGCTACCGGCATGCCGAGGGAAACAGCGATTCGCACATCAAGGCGTCGCTGATGGGGTCGAGCTGCCAGGTGATTGTGGCGGGGGGGCGGCTGGTGCTGGGGACGTGGCAGGGGATTTACCTGTGTGAGTTCGATGGTCCGCGGACCCGGCAGGTGCATGTGCAACTGCTGCCCGCGGCCGGGAAATAAGGCCCAGACCGCCGGTGGGCAGACGGTCGGGCGTTGGGGAGCGAAGCCGTTGGCAGACATTCTCGAGAAGATCATGTCCCGGAAGCGGGACGAGATTGCGGCGGCCAAATCGGCCCGGCCCGAAGCCGAGCTGCGCGCCCGGCTGCCCGACGCCCCGGAGCCGCGTGATTTTGTGGGCGCCCTGCGCCGGCCCGGCCGGATGCGGGTGATTGCCGAGGTGAAGAAGGCGTCTCCCTCGGCGGGGGTCATTCGGGCCGATTTCGACGCGGTGAAGATTGCCCAGGCCTACGAACGGGCCGGGGCCGACTGCCTGAGCGTGCTGACCGACGAGCACTTCTTCCAGGGGCATCTCGATTACCTGGTGGCGGTGCGTGCGGCGGTGGGGCTGCCGGTGCTGCGGAAAGACTTTCTGCTCGACAAGTACCAGGTGCTGGAGGCGCGGGCGGCGGGGGCCGACTGCGTGCTGCTGATTGCCGAGTGCCTCGACGACTGCCGGCTGCGCGAGCTGTACTTCGCCGCCCGGGAACTGGGAATGGACGTGCTGATCGAGCTGTACGATCCCGGGAATCTCGACCGGGTGCTGAAGCTCGAGCCCGACCTGGTGGGGGTCAACAACCGCGATCTGCGGACGTTTGTGACCGATCTGGAGCATTCGGTGACGCTGTCGCGGCGGGTGCCGGGCGAGTGTGTGTTCGTGAGTGAAAGCGGCATCCGGACCCGGGCCGATGTCGACCGTCTGTTGGGGGCGGGGATCCGGGCGATTCTGGTGGGGGAATCGCTGATGCGGTCGCCGGATGTCGGCGACGCGTTGCGGCAACTGGTGGGAGAGGAAGCAACATGAGTGGTGTGGAACAGGTGCTGGTGATTCCGACGGAACTCTTCCACGAGGTGGGACACTTCCAGGGGGTGTGCGGCGAGGTGGGTCCGTATCTCGAACGGCTGTTCGACCCGGCGCAGATCAGCTACCGCCCGCGGGACGAGATGGAACTGGATCCGCGATTCAAGCAGTTGATTCCCTACTGCCTGTTTCGCCATGGAGACCATTTGTTTCAGTATACGCGCGGCAAGCTGCAGGGGGAGGGGCGGCTGCGGGGGAAGAAATCGGTCGGGGTGGGGGGACACATTTGCAGCGACGACCAGGCGGGGAAGCAATCGGTCTATCGGGAGGCGCTCGAGCGGGAATTGGCCGAGGAAGTGCGGATTGAAACCGGCTTTCGTGAGCGGCTGGTGGGGCTGTTGAACGACGATTTGACTGAGGTGGGGCGGGTGCATCTGGGGATTGTGCACCTGTTTGAGGTCGAAGAGCCCAAAGTTTGGGCCCGCGAAGAGTCGATGTTGGATGCAGGGTTTGTCCCGATCGAAGCGCTTTTGCGGGAGCTCGACGGCTTCGAGACCTGGTCGCAGTTGGTACTGAGGCATTTATTTGCCTAGGTTCCCTACCGCCGGGGGTGGCCGTCGGCCGTGATTTGGGGGAGTGGAATCTCTTCCGCCACGGTGGGTTGCCGCAGGAGCCAAGACCAACAGCAGTGCGGACTGGAGTACGCCGGGAGGGCGGCTCTGGTCAACGAAGGCGGAGCCTTCGGCACGAAGCCCATTTCAAAGGAGTGATGCGATGGCTGGGGAGCTGACTCGACGGAGCATGTTGGCGGCGGGCCTGGGAGCGGCCGGCGCTTTGACCACCACCCAGGTTCGTGCGGCGGCCGACGCGGCCGAGGGGCGGTTGGATCTGGACGGGCTGTCGAAGGCCCTGAAGGCGGCTGGCATCAAGGCCAAGGCGCGCGAGAAGGCGTTTGACTTCAGCTATGTCGAGAAGGATGCCGTCGGGGAGGAGTGGACCCTCTCGATGTCGGCGGTGCTCTCGAATGACGAAGAGACCGTCTGGCTGATGGCCTGGCTGGATGAGCTGCCCCAGTCTTCGGCCGATGTCCCCCGGACGGCGCTGCTGCGGCTGCTGGCCGACAACGACATGATCGGCAACGGCATTTTCTTCGCCTATGTGAAGAGCAACCGGCGGTTCATCCTGCAGCGCGTGTTGAAGAACGCAGCGTTGACCGCCACCTCGCTGAAGAGCGATCTCGACGAGCTGGGCTTCGCGGTGATGAACACCTACGCCCACTGGGCGGTGAAGAACTGGAAGTCGCTCTCGGGAACGACCGAGACCGCCGCGGCGGCCGCCGCGAAGGAAACCGAGGCCGACGAGGCGGTGAAGCCTTCGGCCGGCGGGGTGAGCCGGACGGCGACCCGCGACGCGGGAACCACCGGCAAGTCGCGCAAGTAGGCCCGGCGCCGATCCATCCGTTCCCTGGAATTGTGGCCCGGGTGAGGGGCCGTTCTTCGGGCCGCCGGTCCACCCGACCGGCGGCCCGGGGGCTCCGCAGGCCGGGAAGCCGGATGAGACGCGCGGGTCGGGTTGTGTCGGTCGCACGGCACAGTCCGGCGTCTGGGCTCGCGGGCACGCCGCGGGCCGCAGTCAGCCGAAGAACCACCATGTGAAGTCAGTAACACCCCGCATCGCCTGGAGTCTTTCTCCGGAGGCGATGCGGGGTGTCTGCCATTGCCAGTGCGGTCAGCCGGGGGGGCGGGAAACCGCGGGAGTGGGCTGGCAGAAGTGGGGGCGGTGCTGACGACGGAAGAAGAGCGGCGGCGCGTTGTGGAGCGGGTGAGGAGCGGGGGAGCGAAGCCGCCGGGTGCGGTCTCCGAGAACGCACTTGTGATCGTTGATGCGTTGACGGGGGCTCGCTTGTGACCCCATCTGCCCCCTCCTATACTGGCGTTTCGTTTGTTCTAGGCCCTGCGGGAGTTCGGAGCGTCGTGCATGCGGTTCAACCTGATTGATCGGATCACAGATCTGCAACCGGGGAAATCGATTGTCGCCATCAAGAATCTGACGCTCGCGGAGGAGTACTTGGCGGATCATTTCCCGGGTTTTCCCGTGATGCCCGGGGTGTTGATGGTCGAGGCCCTGGCGCAGGCGGGGGGCTGGCTGATCCGGCACACCGAGGATTTCCGCCACAGCACCGTGTTGCTCAAGAGTGCCCGGGCATTGAAGTTCGTGAACTTCGTGACACCGGGTAAAATGCTGCAGGTGTCGCTGGAGATTCAGGGTTGGCAGGGGGATGAGTGCAGTTTCAAGGCGAGTGGCACGGTCGATGGCCAGACGGCTGTGGCGGGGCGACTGGTTTTGGAGCGGTTCAACCTTCGTGACCGCAATCCCGCGGCGGCGGCAGCCGACGAAGTCCAGAACAGGCATTGGCGGGAACTGTTTCCGCAGTTGTGGACGGCCCCTGCCACGGCGGGGGCCTGAGAGGGGCGAGTCCCGGCTCACGGGGGAGCGCGGCCCCGGCTGGGGGCAGGCTCTGCGGGAACGTTTCCCGGGGACTTCACCCCCCTCTGGTTCTGGGTCAATCGGACCCCCTCCTCAAACTCAACTCGTCCTCCATCAGATCAGTCAGTTTCCACCGGTTTGGATCTCGCGGGACGCGCCCCAGACCTCGATTCCAGCAACTTCAGACACCGAGATCTTCCAGACATGAAACTTGCAGGCAAGACCGCTCTGGTCACCGGCGGCAGCCGTGGGATTGGCCGTTCCGTGGTCGAAACCCTGGCCGGGGCGGGGGCGGCGGTCACCTTTGTCTACCAGTCGAATTCCCAGGCGGCCGACCAGTTGGTGGCCGAGTTGAAGGGGAAGGGGCTGGATGTGTCGGCCGCGCAGGCGGATGTGCGCTCGCAGGCCCAGGCGGACAAGGTTGTCGAGGATTTTCTCGAGCAGCGTGGGAAGATCGACATCCTGGTGAACAACGCCGGGATCATCCGTGACACCCTGCTGATCCAGATGACGGAAGAGCAGTGGAAGGACGTGATCGAGACGAATCTCAACAGCGTCTACAACTTCTGCCACGCGGTCTACCGGCCCATGATGTCGGCCCGCAAGGGGCGGATCATCAACATGTCGAGCGTCGCGGCCCACTTTGGCAACAAGGGGCAGGCGAACTACGCGGCCAGCAAGGGGGGAATCGAAGGGTTCACCCGCTGTCTGGCGACCGAACTGGCGAGCCGCGGGGTGACCGTCAACGCGATCGCCCCCGGATTCATCGAGACCGACATGACGCAGGCGGTGCGGAATGCGGCCGAGGCCGAAATCAAGAAGAAGATTCCTCTCAAGCGGTTGGGCAAGCCGGAAGACATCGCCGAGGCGGTGTTGTTCCTCGCCAGTGACTCTGCCTCATACATCACGGGGCAGATTCTCACGGTCGATGGCGGCCTGACGCTCGGTGGTTTCTGAGTGGGGGAGTGGTTTCTGCGGAGCGTCGCGACGGCTGGTGGCGAAGTGGTTTGGGGCCATTTTGCAGCGTGTTGTCAGATGTCGCGGCGGCCTGTTGGGGACTTTTTCCCGGTGTGAAGTTTTTGTGAGTGGTTGTGGGTCCCGGTCTTCCTTTCCGTCGCAGCGGAGGGCTGGAGTGTCTCAGATGCGGCGGACGCCGGTGAGTTGGCTGCCGGGACCCGCGGGGCGGGTTCGGGTTGGCGGCTGACCGTCAGAGAGGAGTTCCATGCCAACGTCAGATGAAGTCTTCAACAAGGTTCGCGAAACTCTGGTCGATGCCCTGGGGGTCGACGACGACGAGGTGACGCCCGAGGCCACCCTGGTGGGTGATCTGGGGGCCGAGTCGATCGACTTTCTGGACATCATTTTCCGGCTGGAGAAGAACTTCAACATCAAGATTCCCCGGGGAGAATTGTTCCCCGAGAACCTCGCGACCGACGAGTCGCTGGTGAAGGACGGTCTGGTGACCGCGGAGGGGATCGAGAAACTGCGGGCCAGCATGCCTCACGCTGACGTGAGCAAGTTCGCCGCAAATCCCAAGGTCGAAAACATCCAGGAGCTCTTCACCGTTGGAATGATCGTGAAGTTCCTCGAGAAGAAGCTCTCGGCCTGAGTTTTCCCGGGGAGGGGGACCGCGAGTGGTCCCTCTCCCCGCAAGTTTTTTCCGGGTGGCAGGGTGCCATGCGTTGGATCTGGATCGACCGGTTTGTCGAGTTCGCGAGTGGCTCGCATGCGACCGCCATCAAGTGCGTGACCATGGCCGAGGAACACCTGGCGGATCACTTCCCCGGATTCCCGGTCATGCCCCACTCGCTGATCATCGAGGGGCTGGCGCAGACGGGAGGCATCCTGGTCGGGGAGGCGCTGAAGTTCTCGACCGTGGTGGTGCTGGCGAAGATTCCCAAGGTCAGCTTCCAGGGTTACGCCCATCCTGGAGATACGTTGACTTACGCGGTCCGGATGCTCGATCTGCAGCCCGATGGCGGGATTGTGGAGGGGACGGCCCGGGTGGGGGATCAACTGGTGGCCGAGATCGAGATCGTATTCGCGAGTCTGCCGCGGTCGCTGGTTCCCAACGCCCGGCAGGATTTTGTGATTCCGTCCGAGATGCTGAGGATTCTGAACGTGGGCTCGGCCCCGGCGGGGCAGGCGGGCGAAGCGCCGGCGGTCTGAGGGTCATTGAACGGAGAGGCGAAGCATGAGAAGACGTGTCGTCGTCACGGGGATCGGGGTGATCACCCCGGTGGGACATGATGTGGAGTCGATGTGGCAGGTGCTGCGCCGGTCGGGGAGCGGGATCGGGCACATCACGCATTTCGATGCCAGCCGGTTTCCCACGAAGATCGCGGCCGAGGTGAAGGACTTCGACCTGGGCCGGTGGATTCCGAATCCCGAGCGGTTCGCCCAGTGCGGCCGGAATGTGACCTTCGCGATCGCCGCCGCGACCGAGGCGGTGCGGGCCGCCGGTCTGGCGTCGGGCGCTCCCGACCCCACCCGGTTTGGGGTCTATCTGGGAGCGGGCGAAGGGCAGCAGGACTTCGGCCGGTTCATGCAGATTCTCTGCCGGGCGCGGAAGGGAAACGAAGTCGACCTCGAGGCGTTCACCCGCCTGGGGCTGACCCATCTCGATCCCGAGACCGAGATCCATCAGGAGCCGAACGTACCGGCGGGGGTGCTGGCCTCGCTGTTCAACGCCCAGGGGCCCAACCTCAACTGCCTGACCGCCTGTGCCGCGTCGAGCCAGGCGATTGGCGAGGCGACCGAGATCATCCGCCGTGGTGATGCCGACATCATGCTGTCGGGGGGGGCCCACAGCATGATTCACCCGTTCGGCGTGACGGGCTTCAACCTGTTGACCGCCCTGTCGACCCACAACGACAATCCGACCGGGGCCTCCCGTCCGTTCGACAAGAACCGCGATGGCTTCGTGCTGGGTGAAGGGGCCGGGATGCTGGTTCTGGAAGAACTGGAACACGCGCGGGCCCGCGGGGCGACCATTTTCGGCGAGCTGGTCGGGTTTGGCACGACCGCCGATGCCTACCGGATCACCGACACCCACCCCGAAGGACGGGGAGCGGTGTCGTGCATCCAGATGGCCCTCAAGGATGCCGGTCTGAACACCGACCAGATCGACTACATCAACGCCCACGGCACCAGCACCGACGTGAATGACCGGGTCGAGACGATGGCGATCCGCAAGGCGCTGGGAGCCGACGCCTACCAGACGCCGGTCTCGAGCGTGAAGAGCATGATGGGGCACCTGATTGCGGCGGCCGGAGCGGTCGAGGCGATTGTCTGCCTGCTGACCATCCGCGATCACATCCTGCCCCCGACCACGAATTACGAAACCCCCGACCCCGATTGCGACCTGGACTACGTTCCGAACGTCGCCCGACCGGCACCGGTCGAGCGGGCGTTGTCGAACAGTTTTGGGTTCGGCGGCCAGAATATCTCGCTGATTCTCTCGAAGTTCCGGGCCTGAGGTTCAGGCTCTGGCTGGATTTCTGAAGGGCTCACGCCATTTGGCTGAGCCCGTCGGCTTTTGGTGGGGAGCAATTCTCGCTGGGTCCTGGGGTTCCCTTTCGTAGGGCGGGAAGCATCGCGGCGCTGGGTGTTGCCGAGTTGCACTGTCCCTGTGGTCTTCCCGGATTTTCTGGTCCGCAGGGGATTGTGTGGTCGGGGATGTGGACTCCTGAGACCCCCCAGCGCGGGGTGATGATTTCGACCGTCGTTCCATCGCGGTGACCCCCGGGAATCGGCTGCGCATCGGGCTGGGAAGGTTCGAGGGGTGGGGCCAGTTGGAGAGTTGGCGGAATTTGCGATTGATCGGCATGGCCGGGGGTGATAAAAAAAATACATGGTGTCGAACCGTGTTGAGCCCTACGAGCTGCTGATTGCCGACGACGATCCCGGCTTCCGGGAGGCGGTGCGGTCGGTGTTTGAGCCGCACGCCCTGCTGGTTGAGGCGAGTTGCGGCGAAGAGGCGATTGAAATTGTGCGGCAGGGTTCGATCGATCTTGTGCTGCTCGACATTCATATGCCCAGGCTGTCTGGCATTGAGACGTTGCGGGTGGTCAAGTCGCTCCGCGAGTCGTTGCCGTGCATTGTGCTCTCGGCGGGGCTGACCGAGCAGTTGCAGCAAGAGGCGCAGGTCGCCCAGGCGCAGGCGGTGCTCAAGAAACCGGTCCCCCTGCGGCAACTGGTCGGTTCCGTCTGCCAGGCCTTGCGGCTGGCGTATGACGATCCCGAGGTAATCCGCTGGCTCCCCAGTTGAGTCGTCCCACCGGAACAGCCTTTGGCTGGGAATGCAAATTTTGGTTTTGTCGATTGCAGATTGACTTCCTGCGTGGAGAGCCGGAAGATGCCAGTGGAGGGAATGGCTGTTGCCCGTCCACACGTCTTTTCCCCCGGTTCGTCGCAACGTCGAGCTGTCTTCTGGCTGGTCAGCCGACCCGCAGAGAACCCTGATGCCCAAACTGACGATTCAAATCCTGGAGGGGGCTGAGCGGGGTCGCATCTACGACGACCTCACTCCACCCATCACGATCGGTCGGGAGGAAGAGAACCGGATCCAGCTCAATGACGACCGGGTCAGCCGGTTTCACCTGAAGATCCAGGAAGAGGCGGGCCGGGTCATTCTGACCGACCTCGACAGCACGAATGGCACCCGGGTCAATGGCCATCCCATCCAGGTGCGGGTGTTGCAGCCGGGAGATCAGATCCTGGTGGGGCGGTCGCTGTTGCTGTATGGCAGCCCGCAGGAATTGCGTCGCGAAGAAACGACCTCCCCTCTGTCGGATCATGCCCTCGACAACATCCGCACCCAACCGGTGAATCCCCTGGGAGGTTCGGGATCCGCGATCGAATCGGGCGACTCATTCCTCGAATCCCGGTCGGCCCCTGCCGAGGATGCCGGGGACCGCGCGGCGATTCCGGCCCTGTTTCCCGCTGGTCCTCCCATTCTGCCCGAGGGGTTGCGGATGGGTCAGGCGGCCCAGTTGTCGGATCTGTTGGTGTATTTGCATCGGGAACTGAGCGACGTGGTCGCGACCGCCAAAGAAGAGTCCCAGTCGCCCAATCGCGCGATGCTCCTGGAGCGCGCGGCGTGGCAGCGTTTGCTGTTGTTGCAAATGCAGATGGGGGGCTACATCCGGCAGATCACCGAACCGTAAGGCCGGTTCCATCGGCCGCCTGCCTCGTGAGGGGCCTGGTATTGGCAGGTTCTTCCGGTCTCCGTCTGGGGTGAGCGACTGTGTCCCGGCAGTGCTGACCACACGCGTCGCACCGACCTCCTGGCCCGCACGGGGTGTGTCCCTCGCATCAGGCGTTGCCTGTCTTGTGGGATTCCGGCACCACTCCGCACGGGTTGACCCGCGGGGATGACGCGCCGGATTGGGGCGTGGACGCGATACGAATCATTCGGAGCCCCCCGGCTTGACGTCCCCCTGCCGATGGTTCATCGTGGCGGCACGCCTCCATCCGGGGAGGCCTCTGCCTGCGAGCCGGCCGTTCTTTTGTTTCCCCAGGACGAGGGCCAAGATGTCTGCCGACGAGTCATCCTCCCGCCCTGAGACGGAAGACTGCCCGCTGCCGCTGGCGGTGCAGCGGCGCAACTCGCTGATCTACGGGCTGTTCTGGTGCCTGTTCTATTTCGCCGCCCCGATCACGTATGTGGGAAACACCCACGCCAACCTGCTGAAGCAGTTCACCGACAGCGACATCACCGCCAATCTGCCCCACGCCTTCTACCAGTGGTTCACCGCCTGTCCCATTCTGGTGGCCTGGTTCCTGCCGCAGCCGAAGGTCCTGCGGCCGTTGATCGTGGGCGCGCTCTCGGCGATGACCCTGGCCGCCGCCCTGGTGGCCGGGGCGCTCTGGCTGCGGATGTCGGCCAGCCTGGTGGTGGCCGCGACCATTTTGTTCGGCACGATTTTTGGTGCCGCGAACGGGATCCTGGTGACGGCGATGTGGGAAGTGGTCCGGCGGGGGACCTCGTCCCGCCTGCGGGGCCGCACGATGAGCCTGGCGTTTGGCATCGGCCCCCTGTTTGCCTGCGCGGGATCGGTGCTGCAGCAGATGGTGATGAACCCCGAGCCGTTCCGGTTGACCGAATCGCTTTCGATCCCCAGTTTCGGCCTGGAGTTTCCGCTGAATTACCTGGCGCTGTTTAGTGCGGGGGTTCCCGTATTGGCTTTGGCGACGCTGCTGGGGACCCAGTTTGAGCTGCCGGCCGAGTCGGCGGTTCGGGCGGCGGAGCCGGTCGAGCCCCATCATCCCGGGCAGGCCGCCCTCCGCAGCCTCACCGAGTTCTTCACCCATCGCCCCGTGCTGTTCGCCTCGCTCGCGTACCTGCTGGTCTATTCCGGCGGCAACGCGATCTTCGACAACGTCTCGCTGCATGCCCGCGATGTGCTGGGGGATCAGATTGAAGACACCCAGGGAATCCAGAGTTTTCTGCGGTTCAGTTTCAAGTCGGCCACCGGGCTGTGCCTGGGGTGGCTGCTGGCCCGCACCAGTCCCCGCGCTCCCGTGCTGGCGACCACTGCCCTGCTCTTGCTGGGGATTGCCTGGGTGCTGGGTTCGTCGGGATATTGGTACCTGTTGAGCGCCGGATTGTTGGGGGCGGGGGAACTCTTCGGAGCCTACTTTCCCAATTACGTGGTCAGTGCGTCGTCGAAAGCGACCGTGCGGGCGAATGTCGCCCTGCTGAACCTGCTGGGCTCGTTCGTGGGGTTCGCCTCGGTGGGGTATGGGCTGATCTCGGAAGTCTACGGCCGCACCGCCACGTTCTTCACCGCCGGAGGGTTGCTGATCCTCTCGGTCGTGTTGATTCTCGCCACGCTTCCCCCCCGGCCCACCGCTCCCGACGAACCGTCCGGGATCCCCACCCCCCATTGAGCCCCCCGGGACCTGTCTGCCATGAGCACCACCTCGATCGAAGCGATTGATGTCCACGCCCATTACGGGAGCTACGCCCGCCGGGACGGGGGGATTGTGACCGAGTTGATGTCGGCCTCGGCCGACGAAGTGGTGGTCCGGGCCGCCCGGTTTGGCATCACGCTGTCGATTGCCTCGCCGCTGCAGGCGCTGCTTCCCCGGGGTGGGGGAGACCCGGTCGCGGGGAATCTTGATGCGGCTGCCGTCGCCGCCCGCCTGCCGGCCCTCAAGCAATATGTGGTGCTCGATCCCCGGGTCCCCGAGACCTTCACGCAGGCCGACGCGATGCTGCGGCAACCCGGCTGTGTGGGGATCAAGATTCATCCCGAAGAGCATGTCTATCCGGTCGCCCAATACGGCGGGCCGTTGTTTGAATTTGCCGCGAAGCACCGGGCGGTGGTGTTGGCACACACCAGCGAACAGAACAGTCTCTGCTCAGATCTGGTGCCGTTTGCTGACCAGTTTCCCGAGGTGACACTCATTCTCGCCCACATCGGCAACGGGTGGGATGGGGACTACGGCCATCAGGTGCGCGGCGTGCTCGCCAGCCGTCATGGGAACGTGGTGGCCGACACGTCGAGCGCCCGGTCGATTACCCCCAACCTCATTGAATGGGCGGTGCGCGAAGTGGGGGCCGAGCGGGTGCTGTTTGGCACCGACACCCCGCTGTACCATTGCGGCGTGCAGCGGGCCCGCATCGATCAGGCCGACCTCACCGACGACCAGAAACGCCTGATTCTGCGCGACAACGCCCTGCGGATCTTCCGGGGGAAACTGGGCTGACCGGATATGAAGTGCGGTGTTCGTCGCTGAATGTCCGAGGTTCAGTTTGCCGTGTGGAACTGCAGCGAGTAGAGATCGGCACTGCGCAGCACCAGCCGCAGCCGGATGGTATGTCCCTGCCAGGGGGCGAGATCGGGATTGTCGTTCCAGCGGACGGCCGCCGCGAGATGATCGCCCGAGAGGGGAATGCAGTCATTGAGGGCGAAACCGGGCAGCGGTTTTCCGGACTCGTCCTGCAGTTCAACCCGCACCTGGCCCCCCGCGGGGGTCTCCACATTCAGCCGCAATTCCGTTCCCTGAAAGGTGCAGGGGTGGGTCTGCAGTTCGGCTGAATGCAGTCCGGCGCGCAGTGAGACAAACCGGTCGCGCGGCCGGTGGGCCACACCGATCCCCCAGGCCCGTTGGGGTTGGAAGACCCCCTCGGTGCCGTGCCGTTCGTTCGCCCCGCCGTAATAGATCCAGTGCTGGTCATCGCGGGTGACAATCCAGTTGGCCGGCACCAGCAGGTCTTTGTCCCAGCCACCGTCGGGACCCCGTTCGACCAGGGGCTGACCGCGGTGGATCCACTGCAGGTCCCAATGGACGGCATCCCGGCTGGTGGCGATGTAGAAGTTCAAGACGTCCCGTTCATGCCGTCGCTGGTGATCGGTCTCGCGTCCCTCGCGAAAATCAGTGGGCCATTCGTAGACCGAAAACAGTCCGAAGTGAATGCCGTGATGGATCCAGTCGGTCATCGTGTAGATCTGCCGACGGCGATGTTCTTCGGGGCCGTGTTGGTCGAACTGCCACTCGTGCACTGTCTGCCAGTCGGTCGGCCGGGCCTTCACATCGCGGTTGACCATCATGCGCATCCCGCGAATTTCCCCCGCTCCTCCCCCGGTGCCGTAGTCGGTGCGGGTGAACAGCCGGTAGAGCCCGGCTGTGTCGTCCCAGACGAGACAGTTCGTGAAATCGGCCGCCCGTCCGGTGACCGGTTTGCCGTCGTTGTACGGGGTCCAGTGGAGACCATCGGCCGAGTGGGCCAGGCAGGCTCCGTTGGGCTCGCCCGGGTGGGCCCCGTCGTAGCCGATCTTGTAGCGGTGCGCGGGGTCGGGCTCGTGTTCATCGAAGGTCACCACGCTGTTGTAGTCGCCATTCGAGTACAGCCCCTGCAGTTCCTGCACAAAGTCGAAATTCACGCCGTCGGTCGACTCGCTGTATCCATACCGCATGTGCTGATGGATGGCCGAGCCCTCCAGAGGGGTTCCCTCGGGGAGCCCGGGAAAGACCCGGCTCCAGAGGCGGAAGACCCGCCGTTCGGCATCGTAGAGCGGGGTGCCGTAGATGGAGGCGGAGAGGGGGCGTTGCTCGCCCGCGGGGCCGCGCTGCCAGACCTGGATCGGCCGACCGCCATTCCCCTTGCGGGCCGGGTGCAGTACCCGTTCGATCCCCGGCCGCGAGGCGATGAGCCAGTCGTCGACCAGCAACTGCACCCGTTCGCCCAGTGCGCGGGGAGCCTCAGCCGCCGGACCGGTCCGCGCTCCTCCAGCCAACAGCCCGACGAACAGGCCCATCAAAAGCAGCAGGGGACGGGGCAGGCGACGGGGCAGGCCACGGCGAAACATCGGGTCCATGACGACCTTCTCGGGAACGCAAACGGGGTGGTGACTCGACGGCGTGGCAATTCAACGCGCGGTGGCAAACTTCCTCAATTCTGCCGGGGAGCTGAGTCGGTCGCGGGTTGGGTGCGATACTGGGGGGCCACCTCGCCGAGAGGCCGGGGTTCGTCACTGAAGGTCATCGCATGCAGCCGGGCGCGGGACATGTGGAACTTGAGGCGAATCTCCTGCCCGACCAGCTCCGCCAGATCGTTCCGCTGCGTCCAGGTGACGGGGTGATCGAGGGCGTCGCCGCGAATTTCCCGTGTCTCGGCCAGCGTGTAGCC